>OJQP01000022.1_pt1 | contig 199340 bp, 195 predicted proteins | sample 1598871 | NCBI WGS metagenome assembly OJQP01 (sample SAMN03922520, study PRJEB24848) | human gut metagenome | isolation source: stool sample | host: Homo sapiens | place: Germany | collected 2010-02
AGGTGTAGCCCTCCACCTGCGTCTGGTAGATGGAGGAATAGGTCTCCATGTTTGCCTCGGCTTCCGCCGTGGTGTCGCCGGTGATCGGCTGGCCGGTCTGCGCGTCCACATGATGGATCGTAACCGTCGAGTTCACCACCTGCGGCGCGCTGGGCGTGTAGTACAGCGTCACCTCGACGGGCGTGCCCATGCCGTCCACGGTAAAGGGGTCGGGGCTGGCGTATGAATAGGTGTATCCCTCCACCGCCTGCTGATAGGTGGAAGCGCTGTAGGTTTCGGGGGCCAGCTCCTCCCAGGTGTCGCCGGTGATCTGCTGGCCGGTCACTTCGTCGAGATGATGGAACGTCACCGTCGAGTTGACGACCTGCGGCGCGCTCTGCTGCACCTCAAAGACCACGGGATTGGGGCTGGTGGTGCCGTCGGGATTGAGCGTCACAAGCACTTCGTCCGTGCTGACAAGCTCGTAGCCGGCCGGTACCAGCGATGCGTCCGGGGCGAAGCTGCGCCCCTCCGCCGGCACCGTCTCGTCAAAGCCGTAAACCTCGGCGCCCGCAAAGCTGTAGGAGATATGCACCGTACCGCTGGTGGGCCCCGCCGGCTGATACGGCGGCATGGGAATCACGGACAGGTACAGCGGATAGGCGATCTCAAATACGCCATTGCGCCATACCTCAATATTGACGGCCGGAATGCCGTCCACCGCCGTGGAATTGCCGTTCACGGGCGTGCCGGCGGCGGGTGCATAGGTCACCATTGAGGGGTCCTCCGCCCCGGTGATGGCGGCGATGGTCACGCCGGTCTGTAGCGCCTCTTCTGGCACGGTGGCCCAATAGACCACCTGCTCGCCATAGAGGCTCGCCATCACGGTGGTGCTCTGCACGCTTCCGTCCGCAGGTGCCGTCCACTGCAGCGTTACGGTGGGCAGCATGCTGATATCCTGCGCCAGAGCGGCCACGGGCAGCACCAGCTGCGCCGCGATGAGCAGCACGCTGGTGGCAAGCGCCAGCACGCGCCTGAAAGCTCCGGGAATATGCTTTGCCATATGGTTATCCTCCTTCGTTGCAACTGAGGCCTGTTTTCCCCTGCTGGGCCGCGGCTGGTTGCCTGCGGCCACTCTCATTGTACGGGGTTTGATTTCGACTGTCAAGGAAAGTGGGGCGGCAGTTTCTGTCGGTGCGGGTCAGTTTTTACAAGTAATACGCTGTTCTTTCCCCGCCCTTTTTGCTCTTTCCACAAGGGGGAAGGCACTCTGGCGGCGAATACACAAGGGAACGATATTTTGGAGGCGACCCGCTATGTGCGATCATCCCGACCTGCGTGAGGTTCCCCTGTCCGAGAAAGAGATGTTTCACGGCGTGCTTATCGACGTAACCCACATGCAGGTGCGCCTGCCCAACGGCCAGACCGCCCTGCGCGAGGTGGTGCGCCACAAGGGCGCGGCGGCCGTGGTGCCCGTGGACGATGAGGGGAACGTGTACCTGGTGCGCCAGCACCGCGTGGTGGTGGATCTGATGACCCTGGAGATCCCCGCCGGCAAGCTGGACTACGTCGGGGAGGACCCCCTCGCCTGCGCGCACCGCGAGCTGGAGGAGGAAACGGGCCTGCGCGCCGGGAAGATGGAAAAGCTCACGCATGTGGTGACCACGCCGGGCTTTTGCACCGAGCAAATCGGCCTGTACCTGGCCACGGAGCTGAGCCAGCATGAGGACCACCCCGATCCGGACGAATTTCTGCACGTGGAGAAGATGCCGCTTTCCGAGGCCGTCAGCCGCGTGATGAGCGGCGAGCTGTGCGACGCCAAGACCGCGCTGGGCCTTTTGATGGCGTGGCAGAAGCTGCACGCCTGACGCTCGCTTTGCGCCTCATGAAAAGTAACGATTCATCCGCCGGAAAGGTTCCCGACTTTTTCAGGCTTTTCCAGAATTGGCGAATGAAATAAGGAGGATTTATATGTCCCGGTCGCGTCGTTCCCCCGCGTTCTGGCTGCTGATGACAGCGCTGCTGCTATTGCTGGCGCTGGGGGTGTATCTGCTCGTCCTGGGCGTGACCCGTCCGCCCTTTGCCCAGCCCGGAAGCCGGGTGATCTGATGTCCGCTGTTTATTGAAAGAAAGGGCTTCCCTGCCATGCAGACATATCTGGAGGTCTTTGGCCGCCTGCCCACCATGCTCACCCGGCGGCTCATCCTGCGCCCCGTGCGCATGAGCGACGCGCAGGACCTGTACGAGTATTCCCGTGATCCGGAAGTGGCGCGTCACGTCCTGTGGGATGCGCACCGCTCCATCCACCAGACGCGCGCCTATATCCGCTACCTTCTGCGCCAGTACCGCAGCTGTGCGCCGGGCACGTTTGTCATCGCCCTGCGCGACACGGGCAAGGTGATCGGCACCATCGGCTTTATGTGGGTCCAGACCGAAAACCGCTCCGCCGAGGTGGGCTACAGCCTCAGCCGCGCCTACTGGAACCGCGGCTTCATGACCGAGGCGCTGACCTGCGTGCTGGAATTTGGATTCACCCGCCTCAACCTCAACCGCATCGAAGCCCAGCATGAGTGTGACAACCCTGCCAGCGGCCACGTGATGCGAAACGCCGGCATGAAGCACGAGGGCACGCTGCGCCAGCGCATCTACAACAAGGGCCGCTTTGCGGATGTGGACCTGTACGCCATTTTGAAAAGCGACTTTGATCCCGCCAAAAGGGAGGTGCATGCATGAACCGTGCGCGCCTTGGGGCGCTGCTTGGCGTGTTCGCAGGCGTTCTTCTGTGCCTGTCGGCCTGCTCGACGGATTACAGCCGTTCCTACAATCGCGCTCTGGACACCTTCGCCTCCGGCGAATACGCCGAAGCCGCCGAGGCCTTCGAGCGCCTGGGCGATTACGCGCAGGCGCCCGCCTACGCCGCCTATTCCCGCGGGCTGGTGCTCTATGAGCAGGGCCAATACGCCGAGGCGGAGCCATACTTTGCCCAGTCGCTCGACATTCTCTATGGCCAGGAGCGCTACCAGTACTGCCACGCCCACGTCCTGGCCGAGGAGGGCCGGTTTGCCGAGGCTGCCGAGGCGTTTGAAGCCATCGGGGACTTTGAGGACGCACCCCTTCGCAGCCAGTATTGCCTGGGGCGCGACGCCGAGGCAAACGCCCGCTATGACGAGGCGCTCTTTGCCTATGAGGCGGCCATCACCATTGATGACGCCGAGGACCGCCTCTACAACCTGCGCGGGCAGATCTACAACCGCGCCATCGCCCTCAAGCAGGAGGGCGATTACCAGACCGCCATCGACCTGTTCATGCTCCTGGGCGATTACCTCAGCAGCGCGGATCAGGCGGTGGAGTGCAAGACCTACCTGCGGGACGCCGAGTATGACCAGGCCGACGCGCTGGAGAGCAGCGGCGATCTGCAGGGCGCCTATGACCTCTTTTCCTCACTGTCCGGCTACCGCGATGCGGCGCAGCGCGCCGAAAACCTCGCGGCGCAGCTGGGCATCCAATAATCTCATTTTCTTTCCCGGAGGCTGATTCTTCCATGGCCAAGCTCTACTTTCGCTACGGCGCGATGGGCTCCAGCAAAACCGCCAACGCCATCATGGTGCGCCACAACTACCTGGAGCGCGGGCAGCGGGTTTTGATGCTCAAGCCCCGCCTGGACAACCGTGACGGCGAAACCATGATCGCCAGCCGCAGCGGCCTTCGCTGCCACTGCCATTTCATTGAGGACCTGGACCGCTTCAACGTGCGGGACTATGACTGCCTGATCGTGGACGAGGCGCAGTTTCTCACCCGCGCGCAGGTGGAGCGTCTGGTGCGGGTGGTGGACATCGACAACGTGCCGGTGATCGCCTACGGCCTCCGGTGTGATTTCCGCAACGAGCTTTTCGAGGGCAGTCAGTGGCTGCTGGCCTGGGCCGACACCATCGAGGAGGTCAAGACCATCTGCTGGTGCGGCAAAAAAGCCGTCTGCAACGCGCGCGTGGTAGACGGCAAGGTGGCCCGCGAGGGCGAACAGATTGTGCTGGGCGGCAGCGAAAGCTATGTCAGCCTCTGCCGCCGGCATTGGGCGCAGGGCAAGCTGGGGCCCGGGGAGCCGGAAGTTGGGGAATGACGGGGGTGTTTCCGTTATGTATCATAATTGTTTATACAGGGCCTGATCATTTGACTTGGGAACCGCCAATACCATACCATCCGTTAACATCAAGCTCCAGCAGCGATGCACCGAAGCGCTGCAAAAAGCCCAATTCTTCTTCCACCGCCTTATGCTGCTCTTCTTCTGTTCCGCTATCGTCAGCACGAACATAGCACAGCTGATATAAATCACTGCTTCCGTTTTCAACCTGCACCCGATAGGTAAACAGGATCGCCGGTGCGCTTGTTTCCCATTGGTACGGGTATGACGACATTGGAACTGCAAAGTGCTCATATTGCAGGTCTCGCAGGTCTTGCAGCTTCATGACGGAACGAATCGTCTCGATCTCTGCTTCGTCAAAGGAGAAGGAAGCCCATTCATGATCCCATTGGGAAATCCATTCCTCATCAAGACTTGAGATTCCCCATTGGCCCGTCTCCTCGTACAAATGCCGGAAAAAATCAGGATGGCCTCGCAGGATTTCAGCAGTGCGGGTGAACAATTCCCGGTTGTTTTCCAGAAGTTCATTGATTTCTGCAATCGTTGGATATCCCGGCGACTCGGCAGGCGCGCACGATGTAACGAGAATCAACGGAATCATCAGAAAGGCTAACGCCTGTATGGTTTTCATGAAGATGCCTCCCAGCTGCTATCATCTTCAAGGAACGGAATTCCCGATTCCATGCTGCTCGCCATTCATATGGACCCACTCTCTTTGAGATAACGCCGTCTTCGTGCCGCCCATATATCAAGCCCATCATACTCTTTGCAGGAAAGATGGTTTTTGTGCAGCTTTCAATACCTCTGTGCAAGTTATCATTTATATGTATATCATACTGAATGATGCTGCGTGTAGCTTTGTCATGATGTCATGATAAAGAAAGCATTGCTGTGCCATGGTTTCCTTTTTTGATCTTCAGTATCTCATTTCCATCAAAGGACCACAAATAAGTCTCATGATTCTTTTCATTCCCTTTTCACCCCTGTAATTGGGGCCAATGCGACGTCTCATTCTTTACCCCATCTTATTTAGCATCTTGAAAAACAGGCTTTTGCCCGGACCTGTTCGTCGCTCTTTTATCAACAGCGCATTCTGCATGCGCGGGGGCTTCCCCCTCTTGAGCCGCAGCCGCGGCGGCGCAGACCTCTCCCCCATCATTCTCGGACCGCGGCCCTGTAGGGCAGCGGCGCGGCGGGGTCCTCCCGCCACTTTTGCACAGCCGCGGTAAACGCCTCCGGCGGCGGCGCCGTAAAGGACAGGCGCTCGCCCGTTCTGGGGTGGGTAAAGGACAGCGTGTAGGCATGCAGCATCAGTCTGGGCGCCTTCACGCCGTTTTTTTGTCCGTAGATGGGATCGCCTGCCACGGGATGGTGCAGGCTTTGCATATGCACGCGGATTTGATGCGTGCGCCCGGTCAGGATATGCACATCCAGCAGCGCCGCGTTTTTCAGGTTTTCCAGCAGCGTCCACTCCGTCACCGCCTCGCGCCCGGCGGGGTCCACGGCCATGCGCTTGCGGTCCTTCGTGCTGCGGGCGATGGGCTTGTCCACCCGTCCGGACGGCTCGCGCATGCGTCCGTCCACCACGGCCAGATAGTGCTTTTCCATCGTGCGCGCGCGCAGCTGGTCGCTCAGGCCCTGATGCGCCAGGTCGTTTTTGGCCACCATGAGAAGGCCGCTGGTATCCTTGTCCAGGCGGTGCACGATGCCGGGCCGCTTCACCCCGCCGATGCCGCTGAGGTCCTCCATGTGGAAGAGCAGGGCGTTGACCAGCGTGCCGCTTTCATTGCCCGCGGCGGGGTGCACCACCATGCCGCACGGCTTGACCACCACGGCCAGATCCGCGTCCTCATAGAGGATTTCAAGCGGAATATCTTCCTTTTCCACGGGCGTTTCCTCTGCGTCGGGCACGGTCAGCTCCAGCGCGTCCCCCGCGCTGACCTTGAAGGCGGGCTTTTTGCGCGCCATGCCGTTGACTTGGCATAACCCCTGCTCAATCCACCGGGCCGCCTGCGACCGGCTGGCGCCGCTGGCCTGCGCGGCCAGCAGGTCCAGCCGCGCCTCTTCCGTGGCCACCGCCGTGATCTTTTGCATATTCCTTACGCTTCCTTCCAATCCTGTGGACGAAACAGCAGGCTCCCCGCCAGCAGCGCCACGCCCGCACAGATGGCGATATCCGCCACGTTGCACACAAACCAGGGCAAAAACGGAAAATAGATCATGTCCAACACCCAGCCGTGCCACAGGCGCTCCAGAAAATTGCCCAGAAAGCCGCCCAGCACCAGCCCGCATGCCGTCTGCGTAAAGGGGGTGAGCCGGTAGCGCCTCAGCAGCAGCCAGCCGCAGAGAATCACCGCCAGCGGCAGCAGCATGCCCGCCGCCCGGTTGCCCGCAAACAGCCCCAGCGCCATGCCGTCGTTGCGGGTCAGCCGCAGCTCCACCAGCCAGCCCAGCGCCACCGTGCGCCCCGCCAGCAGCTCGGATGCCAGCCACTTGGTCCCGGCGTCCAGCGCAAGCGCGGCCAGCAGCACTCCGATCATCCGTTTCATCGGGTCCCCCTTATTCCAGTTGTTTTTGCACCACGCTGACGATCTGTGCCAGCATATCCCCGATCAGCGGCAGGTTGTGGCGCGCCAGATCCTGCAGGATAATCACCAGAATGGCGCCCAGAATGGTAAAGCCCACCGCCATGCCCACCCCGCGCGCCACGCCGCTGAAAAAGCTGGTCCAGAACAGGCGCTTGCGGTCGTCCACATAGCGCACGTAGTCCGCCAGACGCAGCCGCTCCATGGAAGCGATCCACCGGTCGATCTGCCGCACGACCAGATTGGCTTTCTCGGCATCGGTCGCCGCGGCATTTTCCGAAGGTTCCTCCATCTGGGCGCGGTCCTCGCTGTCCGGGGGGCTGACGCAGGGCGCATCCTTGCGCCAGCGCCGCCAAAGCCTCGTGCTCATGTATACCCACCTCCCCGGTAGTTTGTACCGGAGGCGGTGAAACCATCAATGGATTTCGTCTTTTCCGCGAAGCAGGCGCAGCGCGCGTCCGCCCAGGTCCTGAAGGCCCGCGCCGCTGTACACGAGCCAGATGGGCACATGCGACACGCCGTAGCGCGGCAGGGGCGCATAGATGGCCGTGATCAGCGTGGCCACCAGCAGATAGACCGCCGGCGCATAATACCCGCGCCGCACACGCCCGCCCAGGCGCGGGCACAGAAGCCCCCATGCCGCCAGCGCCAGACAACCCCACCACACAAGGGCCATCAGCCTGTCGGACATCAAGTCCACCGTGCGCAGGTGGGAAACCGTCAGCGCCAGCGGCTTGTAGAGCAGGTGGCTGGCCACAAAGGCCAGCGGATTTTCCGTAAACCACTGCCACAGGCGCTCCTTGCCCATTTCGCCCCGCCGGGCAAAGCGCCGCTCCATGTCGTCCTGATAGCCCTGCTCCCATGCCTCGCGGTCGGACTGGAGCACGGCTTCCTCATAGGTTCCCTCCGGATAGCCAAAGCCTATGTAGGAGCCCATGAGCTGTATGTCGCCCCGGTTGGCGGTGAAGGGAACAAATTCGCCCGTCAGCAGGCCGTTTCTGACCCACCAGGGGATGAACAGCAGCACAAAGGCCGCCAGCGCGGCGCACGCGCGAAGCAGCCACGGGCGCAGGTTTTCGCGGCGGCGCAGGAGCAGCGCGGCGGGCGCGACGAGCGCCAGCAGCCCCAATCCCTTGAAAAAGGCCGCGCCGCACATGCACAGCACCCCGGCCCAGTACCGTCCCCAGCGCCATTCCCGCACGCTGGCCAGCAGAAAGTAGATGGCAAACAGGTTCAGGCACATGTAGGGCGTTTCGGTCAGAAAGACGATGTTGACCGACAGCAGCGCCGGCTCCAGCACGCACAGCCCGGCAGCAATCAGCCCCGCCGTGCGCGAGCACAGCAGCTCGCCCAGCAGATAGGCGGCGATGGCCGTCAGAAGTCCGATGCAGGAAAAGACGATGTGCGCAGCCACCAGACCGGCCGGGTCGGCTCCCAGCAGGGCGATCAGCCCGCCCAGCAGAAGCGGCATGCCCGGACCGATGGCCGTGGTTTGCAGGCCGGGGTCCGCATAGGCGATGTAGCCCGTGCGCGCGAAGGTGATGCCGCTGGTCAGATAGCCATTGTCGTCGGAATAGGTGTTCGGACCCATGGCATAGGGCACAATGGCCGCCACGCGGAGCGCAAGCCCCAGCGCTAGTAGCACGGCGAGCACGAGGACGGCGCGGCGGGATGTAACCTGTTCATCCTGTGGCAGGCGTGCATTCAATGCGCTTACCGTACGAACACCTCCCAATTGCTGATGGTAAGGCTTCCGGAAGCAACGCTCCCGTCCAGCGGAGTCACACGGATACGCACACGGATGCTGCACGCTTGCCCGCCCGGTTGAAAAGCAAGCGTGTAGGGACGTTTGCGTTCCTTGTCACTTTCCAGCGCCAGCTCCATGCGCGCCGATGTAACGAGTTCACCCTCCGCGTCCAGACTTTCCGCTTCCAGCCATACCTGATAGCCCCATCGGTTCTGGCGGCTGGCATTTTGCGTTCCGCCGGCATACAGGCTTAACTCCACCTCCTGATCGGTATTGCAAATCAGATAGGTGCCGCAATGGATGATGCGCTCGTCTGCGCTTTCTTCCCATGTCGCCTCCAGGGTGTCTCCTTCCACGGCCAACACCACGCCATTCGAAGCGGAGATAACTAACTGTGAAAGGTTTTGAAACCGGTCTTGAAACGCAGCGATCCTTTCAGGGGCCTGCTGGCGCAGCGTCCATGCCGTCAATGCGGCGGAGAACAGCGCAAGCAGACACAACACGCCTGCAGTCTGCCTCCATGCCCTGCTTCGCACCGCGCGCACCTCCCCCGGAAAAATACTGCCTCTATTATACCTGAAGCGCCCTGCCCCATCAAGCCGTAGCTTCATGCGTTTTCAACAAACGCCCCGCCTGAAAACAGGCGGGGCGTTTGGGAACGCTCTGAAAGATCAGATGATCTCGATCACGCACATCTCGGCAGCGTCGCCGCGACGGGGTCCGAGCTTGTAAATGCGGGTGTAGCCACCGGCGCACTTCTTTTCCTCGTTGCGCTTTTTGAACTTGGGGCCATATTCGCGGAAGAGCTTCTCCACCACGGGATACTTGACGTCCTTGGTGCGCTCCTTCCAGTCGGCCTTGTCCTCGTCCTTGCGCTGCACATCCTTGAGCTCATAGAGGTAGCTCATCATCAGGCGGCGGGCATGCAGCTTGCTGGGGGCGTCGTTGACCACGTTGAGGGTCACGAGCTGGCCCTTGTCGTTATGGGTTTCCTTGGTGACTTCCACGGTGTTATCGCACTCATTGACCGCAAGCGTGATCAGGCGCTCGGCGGCACGGCGCACTTCCTTGGCGCGGGCCTCGGTCGTCTCGATGCGGCCATACCAAATCAGGTTGGTCACCTGATTGCGCAAAAGCGCCTTGCGCTGATCGGCAGTACGGCCCAGTTTCCGTTGTGCCATGGTATGTTATCCTCCTTTTAGGGAATCGGTCGGTTATTCGTCGCTGGGGCGCAGCGAGAGGTTAAGCGCTTCGAGCTTCTGCTCCACTTCCTCCAGGCTCTTGCGGCCGAGGTTGCGCACCTTCATCATATCCTCCTGGTTGCGCTGCACCAGCTCCGCAACGGTGTTGATACCCGCGCGCTTGAGGCAATTGTAGGCACGCACACTCAGGTCCAGCTCCTCGATGGTCATCTCGAGCACTTTTTCCTTCTTGTCGTCTTCCTGATCGGTGAAGGAGATGGTGGTCACCTGATCGGTCAGGCCGACGAACAGGGTCAGATGCTCGGTGAGGATCTTGGCGGCAAGGCTGATGGCCTCGTCAGGCTGAACGCTGCCGTTGGTCCACACCTCCAGGGTCAGCTTGTCATAGTCGGTGATCTGGCCCACGCGGGTATCGGTCACCGTGTAGTTGACCTTGCGGATGGGGGTGAAGATGGAGTCGATCGGAATGACCCCGATGGGCATGTTGGGATACTTGTTCTTTTCCGCGCTCACGTATCCGCGGCCCTTGTCGATGGTCAGCGTCATTTGCAGGTGGGCATCCTCGTTGAGGGTGGCGATATGCATCTCCGGATCGATGAACTCAAGCTCGTCATCAATGGCGATGTCCTTGGCCTTGACCTCGGCGGGGCCCTTCACATCGAGCATGACGGTTTTGGGCTGATCGGAATACAGCTTGGCCGACAAGGTCTTGAGGTTCAGGATGAGCTCGCTCACGTCCTCGGTGACGCCGGGCACGGTGGAAAACTCATGCTGAATGCCCTCGATCTTGATGCTGGTCACGGCCACGCCGGGCAGCGAGCTAAGCAGCACACGGCGCAGGGCGTTGCCCAGCGTGTTGCCAAAGCCGCGCTCCAGGGGCTCCACGACGAATTTGCCGTAGGTGCCATCCGGGCTGAGCTCCGCACAGTCGATGCGCGCCTTTTCGATTTCGATCATTCGTTTTACCCTCCTGTTTTAAGCCATTGGGTTGAGGGAGTAACGCCTCATCCTAACGAGAGTAGAACTCGACGATCATGTTTTCCTGCAGGGTCAAGTCGACGTCATCGCGCTGCGGCAGGGCGGCGACGGTGGCGGTGAGGTTTTCAAGGTCGGTGGTGAGCCACTTGGGCACCACGCGGCCGGAGCCTTCCTTGGCAGCCTTGAAGATGGCGATATCCTTCTTGGTGGACTTGACGCCGATCACATCGCCCTGCTTGACGGTGTAGGAGGGGATGTCCACCTTCTTGCCGTTGACGGTCATCAGGCCGTGGCAGACGAGCTGACGGGCCTGAGCGCGGCTGGCGGCAAGGCCGCTGCGGTAGACGACATTATCCAGGCGCAGCTCGAGGAGCTGGAGCAGGTTGTCGCCGGTGATGCCCTTCATGCCGGTGGCACGGGCAAAGGTGCGCTTGAACTGGCCTTCCATCAGGCCATAGGCGCGGCGGGCTTTCTGCTTTTCACGAAGCTGGAGGCCGTACTCGCTCGCCTTACGCTGCCGGGCCTGTCCATGCTGGCCCGGAGGGGTGGGGCGGTTCTGCTGCGCGCACTTGGATGAGAAGCACTTCTCGCCCTTGAGGAAGAGCTTGGTGCCCTCGCGGCGGCACATACGGCACACGGAATCGGTATATCTTGCCATGTTGATTGTACCTCCTCGAAATCCTTACACTCTTCTACGCTTGGGCGGACGGCATCCGTTGTGCGGAATGGGTGTAACGTCTTTGATCATGTTGACTTCCAGACCCGCGGCCTGCAGGCTGCGGATGGCGGCCTCACGCCCGGAACCGGGGCCCTTGACATAGACCTCGACAGTCTTGAGGCCAAACTCCATGGCGGCCTTTGCGGCGGTCTCAGCAGCCATCTGAGCGGCAAAGGGCGTGGACTTCTTGCTTCCACGGAAGCCCAGGCCACCGGCGCTGGCCCAGCTGAGGGCGTTGCCGTTGGTGTCGGTCAGGGTAACGATGGTATTGTTAAAGGAAGAACGGATATGCGCGGCGCCACGCTCGACGAGCTTCTTTTCACGGCGCTTGCGCGTTACCTTCTTAAGCTTTTGCTTGGGTGCCATGTTTGTTCATCCCTCCATGCTGAATCAGCATACTTTGCGTCTGGTTAACGAGTGGCCTTCTTCTTGCCCGCGATGGTGCGCTTGGGGCCCTTGCGGGTACGCGCGTTGTTCTTGGTGTTCTGTCCGCGGACGGGCAGGTTGCGGCGGTGGCGCACGCCGCGATAGCAGCCGATCTCCACCAGACGCTTGATGTTGAGGGACACCTCACGGCGAAGGTCGCCCTCCACCTTGACGTGATGCTCGATGTATTCACGAAGCTTGCTCACATCGTTTTCGCTGAGGTCCTTGACGCGGGTATCGGGATTGATCTCGGTTTCGGCGAGGATCTGCTTGGACGTGGCCAGGCCGATGCCGAAGATGTAGGTCAGGCCGATCTCCACACGCTTTTCCCTGGGCAGGTCTACGCCCGCAATACGTGCCATGTGTGGTTACACCTCCATGTAATGTGCTCTCTTGAGCCGAAGGGGCTCTTGAAGTTGGACGCGTCCACGTAGAGAGAGCGAAGCGCATCCCAAGCCCCCGCACGGCCCTGACGGCCGCGCTTTGTCAGTGATGATGTTTCCGCCCGGCCCGTGGTCACGCGCCTTTTGAGCGCATGCAGCCGCCCACGGCTCCCGGCATACTCCAACTTTTGAATTATAGCACAGTTTCGCGCAACTTGTAAACTCTTTTTGTGGGGATTTTTTTCAAGAATTTTGGGAAATTCAGGGGAAGGGGGCGGAGCGGGAAGAAGCCATCCCTGCCGTTTTCAGCTTCTCCCGCTGAATTGCCTGATCTTCATGAAAAAAAACATCCTGCGGTATCAAACCGAAGGATGTTTTTTCATTTGAGGGCTACACAAGACGCAGCACTCATCAATGATGCTTTCCACAATTCTCAGCTGGGATGGTTCCAGCAAGCGTAGCTTGTCCGCCAAAATCAAAAGGTCCTTGTCAATTACATCCCCGGTAAGAAGATAATCGGCGCTCACTTCAAGCGCGGTAGCTATTTTCAAGAGGTTTTCAGGACGCATTGCCCGTTTGCCTGCCTCGGCATAAGAAATATATTGCGTCGTCAAATTGCTCTTATCCGCAAGCGCTTCCTGTGTCAATCCGAGTTTTTTGCGCCGCTCCATAATGCGTTGACCAATTTCTTTCAAGCGTGGCTCTGCGTCTGACATCCTCTCACCTCCATTCTACTGTTGAATTATATCCACAATCGATGATAAAATTAATCGCTTATTGTTGATATAATTCAACAATAAGCGATATGAAGAGAATGGAGTATAAAAAGATGAGAGCCAAAACCGCGTGTTTTACCGGCCACCGAAACATCCCCACTGAACAGTATGACGCATTGAACCAGCGATTGGAACACATCATTGTCCATCTGATTGACAGAGGCTACCGGTTCTTTGGCGCCGGTGGCGCACTGGGATTTGATACAATGGCAGCCCAAGCTGTGCTCACACTGAAAAAGCAATATACATTTATTCGGTTGATACTCGTTTTGCCATGCCATTCCCAGACAAAAAAATGGAATGAACCCGACAGAGCAATCTACGAGCGCATCCAAAAGCAAGCCGAAAAAGTTGTCTACATGTCCGAAGCATATACGCAAGGCTGTATGCACCGACGAAACCGCCATCTGGTAGACCACAGCAGCGTATGCATTTGTTACCTGACCAGTTCGAGCGGAGGTACGGCCTACACGGTCAACTACGCCCGCAAGCAAGGGCTTGAGATTATCAACATCGCATAATGCAGAAAAGCCGCCAGCAGATGGCATCTGCGCTGGCGGCTTCTCATGGATCAAATCAAAGCATTTTGAGCAACTGCGACTCTTACAGGTCCCAGACATACTCGGACGCAAGTCCTCAAATCTGCCCCGGTCGCGGGGAGCCCGCCCCACTATCCGTCATCTCCGGCGGAATTGGGTCCAGGGCGTCAGCCCTGGGGTTAGAGGACCTTGCGCAGGAAGTCCTGCGTCCGGGGATTCTGCGGGTTTTCAAAAATGTCGCGGGGCGTGCCCTCTTCCAGTACGCGGCCCTCGTCCATGAAGAGGACGCGGTCGCCCACCTCGCGGGCAAAGCCCATCTCGTGCGTCACGACCACCATGGTCATGCCCTCGGCGGCGAGCTTCTTCATCACGTCCAGCACCTCGCCCACCATTTCGGGGTCCAGGGCGCTGGTGGGTTCGTCAAAGAGCATCACGTCGGGGTTCATGCAAAGGGCGCGCACAATGGCGATGCGCTGCTGCTGTCCGCCGGAAAGCTGCTTGGGATATACGCCCGCCTTCTCCAGCAGACCCACGCGCGCCAACAGCTGGGTGGCCTTTTCGGTCGCCGCTTCTTTGGACATCTGGCCGGTCTGAATGGGAGCCAGCGTAAGGTTCTGCATCACGGTCAGATGCGGAAACAGGTTGAATTGCTGAAACACCATGCCCATGCGGCGGCGGATCAGGTTGATGTCGCATTTGGGGTCGGTGATGTCGGTGCCTTCAAAGAGAATCTGCCCTTCGGTGGGCCGCTCAAGCAGATTCAGGCAGCGCAGAAAGGTGCTCTTGCCCGAACCGCTGGGGCCGATGATCACGACTTTTTCGCCGGGAGCAATATGCTGGTCGATGCCCTTGAGGACCTCGAGCTGCCCAAAGGATTTTTTGAGTCCCTTAACGGTTATCACCCTGACGCAGCCTCCTTTCCAGCTTGCCCACCATACGGGTGAGGAACATGACCAGAATCAGATAGATGATTGCCACCGCAATCAGCGGCATGAACGGCGAATAGGTGACGCCCCGGATGCGGTTGCCCGCGAAGGTCAGATCGCTGACGGCCACGTAGCCCGCCACGGAGGTTTCCTTCAGCAGGGTGATGAACTCGTTGGCCAGCGTGGGCAGCACATTTTTGAGCACTTGCGGCGCGATGACGAACCACATGGTCTTGAGGTAATTCAGGCCCAGACTGCGGCCCGCCTCCATCTGCCCCTTGTCAATGCTCATGATGCCGGAGCGGAAAATCTCCGACACATACGCGCCGCTGTTGATGCCGAAAGCCAGCGTGGCCACCATCACGCCATTGTCCGATGTGGCGAAGATGATGTAATACATAATCAGAAGCTGGATGACCATGGGCGTGCCGCGGATGATGGTGGTGTAGATCAGGCACAGCCGGTTCAAAAGTGCAAAGACCAGGCGCGCCGGACCCTTGCGCATCCCGGTGCCCGCGTTGTCCCACGTGGTGCGCAGGATGGCCACCACCACGCCCAGCACAATGCCGATCAGGCAGGCAAGAAGCGCGATCAGCAGCGTATTGCCCAGGCCGGTCAGCAGCATGCGCCAGCGGTTTTTGTCAATGAAATTCAGAATAAATTCGGCCTTTACGTCGTCAAACCACGCCGCAAGGTCTGTCAGAAGCGTCACGCGCTCAGCCCCCTATCAGTCTTTGGTGCGAAGAAAGGGGGGCGGCGCTGCCGCTCCCCTGCTGCATCCGGTTGGATTATTCGGCCGGGATGTACTTCTCGATGATCGCCGGGATGGTGCCGTCGGCGGTCAGCTCTTCCAGAGCCGCGTTGAACTTCTCAACCAGCTCGGTGTTGTCCTTGGCAAAGCAGGCCGCGTAGTCCTCCACCACATAGGTGCTGTCCAGGATCTTGAGGCCTTCGTTGGCGGCGACATACGCCTTGGCGGGCTCGTTGTCGATGATCACGCAGTCGATCTTGCCGTTGACCAGCGCCATCACGGCCTCGTTGCCGTTGGGGAAAGCGGCGACAGTGCCCTTGCCGGCGTCTTCGATGTCGCTCATGGCGTAAATGTAGCCGGTGGTGGCGTTCTGCGTGCCGACGGTGTAGTTCGCGCCGTCCGCCAGCAGGTCATCCACGCTGGTGATGGGGCTGTCGTCCTTGACGATGATGACCTGAACGCCAGTGGCGTAGGTATCCGAGAAGCTGACCATCTGCTTGCGCTCTTCGGTCACGGTCATGCCGGCCATGACGAAGTCGTACTTGCCGCTGGCCACGCCGGAGATCAGGGAATCAAACTCGGTATCCACGATCTCAAGATCGTAGCCCATCTTCTCGCACACGGCGGCGGCGATTTCGGGATCAATGCCCACAACCTGGTCGCCCTCGACATATTCATAGGGAGGGAAGGACGCGTTGGTCGCCATGGTCAGGGTTTCCTTGCTCTCCGCGCACGCGGCGAAGGCGGTCAAAGTCAATGCAAGCGTCAAAGCCAGAGCCAGAATCTTCTTCATGATGGTTGCCTCCATTCATTCGCTCGTTCATCTGGGAACGTGCATAGTATACAACCAGTTATGCATCCTGTCAAGCTCTTTTTGCATAAATATTCAACATTTTTCTGCATATGCGAATGGATGATGCATAACCCTTATATTTCAAGGATTCTGGCACAGTTCCCGGTAGCGCTCCGCACCCATGGCATAGGCATCGCCCCCCTGGGCATCCAGCGCCACGGTGAGCGGCAGGTCGCGTACCGTCAGCCGCTTGATGCTCTCGGTGCCCAGGTCGTCATAGGCGACCACCTCCAACGCTTCCACGCAGGCGGCCATATAGGCCGCGCACCCGCCGATGGCCGCAAAGTAGACCGCGCCCGTCTCCATAATGGCAGCGCGCACCGCCTCTCCCCTCTCCCCCTTGCCGATCATGGCGTTGACGCCATAGCGCAGCAGCCGGGGCGTAAAGGCATCCATGCGCATGCTGGTGGTGGGACCGATCGCCCCGCAGGCCTTTCCGGGCGGCGTGGGCGTGGGGCCCGCGTAAAAAACCGTCTGTCCGCGCAGGTCCACGGGCAGCTCCTCACCCGCATCCAGCGCAGCGCACAAACGGGCATGCGCCGCGTCACGCGCGGTGTAGATCACCCCCGAAAGCAGCACGCGGTCGCCTGCGTGCAGGCTTCGGATCGCCTCCGCCGTAAGAGGGGCATTCAAACGAATCATGGACGCATCCTCCCAATCCTCACAGAATCGCGCTGGCATGGCGCGTAACGTGGCAGCCCACGTTGACCGCAACTGGCAGGCCGGCGATATGGGTAGGCGCCGCCTTGATGCGCACGCTGAGCGCCGTGGTTTTCCCTCCGAAGCCCTGAGGCCCGACGCCCAAGGCGTTGACGCGCTGCGTCAGCTCCCGTTCCAGCGCATCGTAATAGGGGTCGGGATGCGGCCCCTGGCGCAGCTCCACGAGGGCCTCCTTGGCCAGCTCCGCCACGCGCTCAAAGGTGCCGCCCACACCCACGCCCAGCATCATGGGCGGACAGGGGTTGGCGCCCGCAAGGCGCGCCGTTTCCACCACAAAGTCCTTTACGCCCTCCAGGCCCTGGGCAGGGGTGAGCATGCACAGGCGGCTCATATTCTCGCTGCCGAATCCCTTGGGCGCGACCGTGAGCCTAAGCCGGTCGCCCGCAACCAGCCGCACATGCAGCACGGCGGGGGTGTTATCGCCCGTATTTCCCCGGCGGATGGGGTCGCGCACCACGGACTTGCGCAGGTAACCGTCGGTGTATCCGCGCCTGACGCCCTCGTTGACCGCATCCTCCAGCAGCCCGCCGCAGATATGCGCATCCTGTCCCACCTCGGCATAGACCACGGCCATGCCGGTATCCTGGCAGATGGGCATGCAGCGCTCACGCGCCACGTCGGCGTTATGACAAATCAGCTGCAGCGTTTCCCGGGCAGGCGGGAAGGGCTCCGTTTCGCAGGCTCCCTCCAGCAGCTCCCGCACCGGCTCCGGCAGCAGCGTGCAGGCTTGCACACACAGCCGCGCAACCGTCGCGGCAATGTCCTCACAGCGTATCTCCCGGCACTGTCCCATGGGAACGACCTCCTTCTTCGGCGGAATTTCAGTCCAGCGTGACGCGCAGTACCTCGCAGGGATTGCCCCAGCGCGGTAGATGCACCGGGTTGCCCGCTCCTGCGGAGATGACCATCCGCCCGTCCACCACGCCGTAGGTATAGCGGGGAAAAAGCCCCTGACCCGGCGAAAACACCCCGCGTCCGGCCACGCGGATCTGTCCGCCGTGCGCGTGCCCGGCCACCACCAGGTCCAGCGCGCGGGTGCGCAGATATTTGATGTAATGCTCCGGCTTGTGGCACAGGAGCACCTTCACGCCGTCCAGCTTTTCAAACTGATCCATCATGTCGGGCTCGCGCACGATGGAAGGCGGATACCATCCGCCGATCCAGCATTCCCCAAACCGCACATAGCGGTTGATCAGCACCTCCGCGCCCGTCCGCTCCAGATCGCCCACCAGCAGGCGGAACTGCTTCTGCCGCGTTTCGTGATTGCCCAGTGAAAAAAAAGTGGGCAGCCGGCCGGCCGCTTCCTTCAGGAAGGCGACGCCCCTGGCCGAGGACTGGCGGTACCGGTCGCACACATCGCCGGGCACCAGCAGCGCATCCGCGCCATCCAGCATGGGCCACAGGTCGTCGTAGGGCTCATCGTGCAGGTCGCTGACCACAGCGAAATCGACGGGGCGGGTCAGCCGGCCCGTGTGGATGTGATACTTCGTCAGCTTGCGCGTTTGCATGCGTTTACGGTCCTTTCCGGGGGAGGGGTCGCATTGGAAAACACAGCATTCCCGTTCATTGTAGCACAGAAGGCAGGCCCTGCCAAGGGTGCAAAAAACGCTTCTGCCCAGCAAAGGTGCCATCCCTGTCAAAGAAGCCACTTTGCTGCACTGCAAAGTGGCTTCCTTAAGAGGTTCGGAGGGCCGCCGCCCTCCGAGCTGTATTCCGAATCCAGCAATATATGCGGTGGATTCGGAAACCTTGCGCGTTTCCCCTGTGCTTATGCCGCAGATGGAGAAGCGTGTGGCGAGGCCTGACGAGGCCGAGGTTCCTGGCGCGTTTCCAACGCCCTCCCAAAACCGGCTCAGCGCCGGATGGATATGCGGCGCACTTCCAGATATTCCTCCAGGCTGAAGTGCGAGCAATCCTTGCCCACACCGCTTTCCTTCACGCCGCCATGGGGCAGGTTGAAGGCGTAGAAGGGCTCATTGACGCACACCGACCCAAAGCGCATGCCCTGGGCCACCTCCATCGCGCGTTCCAGGTTGTGTGTGTAGAGATAGGCGGCCAGGCCGTATTCGGTGTCGTTGGCCAGGGCGACAACGTCGTCCTCAGGACCATAGTCGATTACGGGCATCACCGGCCCGAAGATCTCCTCGCGATAAACGCGCATATCGGCCGTCACGCCGGCCAGAAGGGTGGGATAGTAGTAGTAGCCGGGATGATCGGGCCGCTGACCGCCTGCGATCAGGCGCGCGCCCTTTTCAACGGCATCAGCCACCAGAGCTTCCACGCGCTCACGCGCACCGGCAGAGCTCAGGGGACCAACGGGCTGGCCATCACCCGCGAAGCAGGTGAGAGTCAGCTTTTTGATCTCATCGGCAGCGGAAGAAAGGAATTCCTCTAATCTGCAGCGGGGCACAAACACGCGGTTGGGGCTTACGCATACCTGACCACAGTTGTCAAATTTCTGCCGCACGGTCATGCGGGCGACAGCATCGATGTCAGCGTCGTCCAGCACAACCACCGGTGCGTTGCCACCCAGTTCCAGCGAAAACCGCTTTACACTGGTAGCGGACTGGGCGATGATCTCCCGGCCGGTGGCACTGGAGCCAATGAGGGTAAGCATGCTGGGAATGGGACTGCGGTTCATGGCCTCGCAGACGGCGCGTGGGCCGCTAATGATATTGATAACCCCCCGTGGGAATCCGATCTCGTTGGCAATGCGGCCGATGAGCAGGGTGCTCAGAGGGGTAATGGAGGCAGGCTTGAGCACACAGGTGCAGCCCGAGGCCAGAATGGGCCCCAGCTTGTAGCCCACGTTGAGCAACGGGAAGTTCCATGCCAGATAGGCGGCCACCACACCGATGGGTTTGCGCAAAATGAGGTTGGTATGGCTGTTGTCGTAATCGCTGATGATCTGGCCGTGCATGCGCTTCATTTCCTCGTTGAAGTAGCGCAGGCAGTCCACCAGCATGCCGAAGTCGTAGAGGGCGGTGGCCATGGGCTTGCCGGTTTCAGCGATAAGGGTATCCACCACCTCGCTCTGGTAGCTTTCGATAGCGTCCGCCAGGCGTAGAATATGCCGTTCACGCTGGGCGATGGACAGTGCCGACCATTCCGCGAAGGCCCTCTGTGCGGCCTGAAGGGCCTCTAGCGCCTGGGCAGGGCTGGCGCCGCTGAACGAGGCCTCCTCCTGGCCCGTGGCGGGGTTATACACATGCATGAGATCCCCGGCGCCGTTCACCAGCGCGCCATCAATATACTGTTTCATTGTCCCAGGCTCCTTTCCAGTTCGCAGATGCGGTAATGTTCCAGCACGTCGCGGTTGACCTCAAACCCAAGTCCCGGCCTCTCGGGCAGATCTATCCAGCCATCGACCATGCGAATACGGTTCAGGTTCAGTTCCTCGCGCAGCACGTTGGTGCTGCGGTCGTATTCCAGCCACACGGGCGCGGGGGTGAGGCTTTCGGGGTAATCTGGCAGACTGAAGGCAGCGTGCAGGCCTGTTTGCAGGGCCACGGCACTGCCCCAGATGTGCGGGCAGCAGCGAATGTCATGAATTGTGGCAAGCATGGCCACGTTGGCAAACTCGCTCAGGCCTCCGGTAACGCAGCAGTCAGGCTGCACGATGTCCACCGCGCGGGCATCCAGCAGGCGGGCAAAGCCGTAGCGCGTAAACTCGGCCTCACCGCCCGAGATGGGGATGGTCGTGCCGTTGCGTACCTCACAATAGCCACGCAGGTCCTCAGGGGGTACCGGTTCCTCAAACCATCCGATCTCCAGGTCTTCCACTCTTCGGGCCAGGGCCAGGGCGTCGGTGGCGTTGTAGGCGTGGTTGGCATCGATCATCAGGGCCACGCGGTCGCCCACAGCCCGACGGATGTCCCGGATCAGCCGCGCGTCGTGCTCTACGCCAAAACCCACCTTCACCTTCATGCCGGTGAAGCCTTGCTCGGCGTAGAGGAGTGCCTCGTCGATCAGATTGGCATCGGTGGTGTCGGGCGTGCGGTAAAAACCCGTGGCATAGGGCCGCACATGCGTGCGTCCCGCCCCGCCCATCAGCTGATAGACCGGCAGGCCCAGCGCCTTGCTCGCAATGTCCCACAGGGCGATGTCCACGGCGCTGATGGCCTCCACCGTCGCTCCCTTCTGGCCGTGGTCGCGCAACGCGTTGTACATCTGGCGCCACAGGACCGCACGGTCCAGCGGGTCGCGGCCCAGTACCATGGGAAGGTATACATGCTCCAGAATGGCAAGGTTGACATGCGGATTGCCAAAAGCCTCACCCCAGCCTGTAACACCGGTATCGGTGGTCATTTCCAACAGCAGCATCGTTCGCGCGCCGTACCATGCCTGCGAGTAGCAAAATCGCTGCCGGCCCAGCTCCTGGCGCACCACGTGCAGCCTGATGCGTTCAATCTTCATTGCCTGCCTCCCCTTCCAGCCATGCGGCCAGGTTGAAAAACAGCTGATCGGCCACCGGGTCCTCGCCCAGCGAGTCGCGCAGCCTCAGAGTGGACAAAAGGTAACGTCCGCCGCCCCAGCGCCGGAAGAATACGTCCGCCGCATCGAAAGCTCCGGACACGCCGGTGTAGTTTTGCAGGTCCATCTGGTCCTGCCACCAGCCGTAGCCAATCATGCCCAACGCCCAATCGTGTCCCTGATGGCGCACAGAGCGTCGCGGGCACACGTTCTGGTAGGTTTCATCCATCATGCCCGTGGGCAGGTGGCGAAACAGTGGGTGTCCACGGCGTGCCACGTGGTTGTTGGGCGTCCAGTATCCAAAGCTTTCGCACGTGCGCAGCGGAAAGGGAAGCAGCCCATCGGCCAATTCCATCTCGTTGACCACCCGCTTTACGCCCTGGGGCAGATCCAGCACAGCTACGGTCGCACCCGCGCGTGCCATGGTTTCCAACCTTGCACCGTCGGCGGGTGTAAGGTCACCCAGCACATAGATGACGCGTGAGTCCTCTCCAGCCTCCCGCCAGGGCACGCAATAGCGGTCCAGCAGGCTGCGAAGCACGCCGCATGTATCGTACAGGTGCAGCGGTCCCTTCACATCGCACACGGGACGGAGCACCCAAAAGGACGTCTCGTTTCGGGCCGGGCCCCAGGCAACCGTCACCCGATAGCGACCTTCGGGCAGGGGGCCGGGGCAGAGATCCTCCAGCCTGACGGCGGTACGTTCAGCTTGCGCCTCCTGCTCGCTATGGAAAACCCGCGAGCCGCCTTCGTCCAGAATGTCCAGTACAAAAGGTGCACTCAGAGCATCCGCATCGCTTGCCACATGGCAGGCCAGCACCGGAGCCTGTCCGGGATAGCAGTTGGGCCGGTCCGGCCGGACCGACGCGAACGCGGGCGCAAAGGCCTGTTTCATCACGTAGTACGCAGCCTTGGGACGACGATGAATGTCCAGCGTGCCGGCGCCCACGACCCAGTCCCCATCTACAAAGGCATGAATACCGATCCCCGCTACCCGCGGGTTGACTCGGCAAGCCTCCAGCATGTCCTTGTTCGCTGCTGCATGGCGTTGCTGCTCGGCCTGGCACCACGCTTCCAGCGACCCGAAATCGTCCATCACGCCGGTGTCGCGCAGTACCTGCCGGTAGGTGTCATACAGCCGGCGGTGAATTTTGTAGTCCGGTGTCAGGGGATTGCACCCGCGTGCATAGGTAGCCATCACGGCGGGCAGGTCGGGCGAACTACCGTAGCCTAGCTCGGTCACATTAGTAAGTGTATCGGGTACGACGCGGCTTTCGGTGTTGCTGCCCTTGGTCAGGCCGATGCGCGCCATTTCCTCGCGGCTGCGGCCCAGGCAGTACAGCTCGGCATAGGTATGGTTGTTGACCGGAGCGCCGGGGTAAAAGTGCACGTCAGCAATCACCGTGGGCGACCACTCGCCAGGCAGGTATACGCTGGCGCCATCGTAGAAACCGCCGGACTCGTCCAGAATCATGCGGCTTTCGTCCAGGCTGCGGGCAGCCAGCGCCATGGGATGGCGCAGGCGCTTGAGCTCTTGCCGGTGTACCTCGTTAAATACCTCCCACATCACAATGCAGGGGTGATTGCGGTCGCGCAGCACCATTTCGCGAAGATCCTGCTCAATGCGTGCCGCCATGGCCGGAGAAAGCTGCGGCCAGAACCGCATGCACTCCACCGCGATGGCGCCAACCATGAGCATCCCCATCCGGTCAGCCAGTTCGTAGACGATGGGGGGCTGGGGCTTGCGCCAAGGGCGAAGCAGGTTAAGGCCCGCCTCCTTGGCCAGACGAATTTCCTTTTCAATAAGCTCCGGCTTTTCGGGAAAGGCCAGTGTGCCGGGATAGTAGCCCTCGTAGAACGCAGCCTTGATCAGCAGCTTTTCGCCGTTCAGGTAAAAATCCCGGCCGCGCGCGGTGAATTCCCGCATGCCAAAGACAAAGCTCTGTTCGTCCTGCGTCTGTCCCTGGGCCAGCAGTTTAAGCCGTACCCGGTAGAGATGTGGCGCATCAGGCGACCACAGGCGGGGTGAGGGGATGGGGGCCTCCACTTCCACATCGACCGTTCCAGGACGAAGGCGCAGTTCGCGGCGGTCCTCAAAGACCACCATGCCGTCGTCCTCCTGGCACACCGTGGTTTTCAGCAGCACGTCGGCATGCCGAAGCAGCGTATTGTGCGCGCTGAGGCGAATGATGGCCCGGCTCTGCGCCAGGTCCGGGCAGGCGAAGGGGTGGTCCAGATACAGGGGACCCGTTTCAAGCAGTGTTACATCCTGCCAGATTCCCCCGGTGATGGCGCCGCGCCAATGCGGCATTTCGTTGTAGCCCAGCCCGTCAATAGGTTCACGCCGGGTGATGAGAGGAGTGATGACGCGCACCACCAGGTGGTTTTCAACACCAGGCACTACAAGGTCGCCGATTTCAAAGGCAAAATCCGTGTAGCCACCCTCATGAAAGCCAATCGGATGGCCGTTGAGCCATACCTCGGCACGGTAGTTGACCGCGCCAAAACGAAGGCGCAGGCAACGCCCCTCCGTGGGGCCCTCGTGGACAAACGCCCTGTGAAACCAGGCCACGCCTTCAAAATCCTCCACGCAGGTTTCCAGGCAGCAGGGAATGGATACCTGCCGCACGTCAGGACGGTTTAGCAGCGCGCTGTGCCGTTCCCAGTGGAGGGCCCTGCCCTGCAGCTCGTCATCGGTGACAACCTGCCATACTCCGTTGAGGGACCATGCTGTTTGGTTCATGCTTACGGCTCCTTCGGCATTTGATAAAAGCAAGGGGATGGGGCGTAAGCCGCCCCGTCCCCGGCAGGTTCTGCGGCCTTATTGATTATTGATACGAGGCCAGAAGGGCGTCCAGTTCTTCCTTAACGTAGGCCATGCCGTCAGCGGCGGTCATATCTCCCACGGCGATCTGGTCGCGCGCCTCGTTCCACACTTCCATAAACAGGTCGTTGTCGGGAATCCAGGGCGCAGCAACCGCAGTGGCGGCACATTCCTGATAGACCTCGGAATGGACAGGCGGCTCGTACACCAGTACGCCGGACTCAAAGGCTTCCACTACGGGAATGCCGCCGCCGTTGGCCATCATGGACTTGGTATTTTCGTAGTTGCTGAAGAACTCGATCACTTCCCACGCCTCGTCGGGATGGGGAGAGTTGGCAGGAATGGTGAAGGCCAGGCCGGAACCCCAGTTGCCAGTCTGGGTACCCTGCGGACCTACAGGCCAGGGCACGATGCCGTAATCAAAGGGCAGGTCCTGGAAGGAGGCGCGGTAGTACAGGCAGTCTCCCCACATGGCGGCGCGCTGCGCGGGCACCAGCGAGGTGGGATAGTTTTCCGCCGCGATGCACAGCGGAGCAACACCATATTCGGTGTGAAGCTTGAACATAAAGTCCACAGCTTCCACAAAGGCGTCATCGGTGAGCAGACTTTCGGTACGGTCCTCGTTATAGAAGGAGGCTCCGTTGCTCCATACCCAGTTGGCGGTCCACCAGATGCCTTCCTCGGAGGTGAAGCCGTACACCTTGTCGGTGCCCTCGCCGGTGGTCAGCTTCTGGGCGTAGTCCAGGAACACATCCCAGGTCCATTCACCACGCTTCCACAGGTCGTAGGGATCTTCCAGCCCGGCATTTTCTATCATTTCCATATTGTAGCCGATGCACATTACGTTAATTTCGGCCGGCACGCCGGTGGGATATCCCATGGGGCTGTGGGTCTGGGTCAGATGGGGGTAGAAGTGCCCCCAGCCGGGCTGATCGATATCGTAGGTGGCCTCAACGTAGGGGGTCAGATCCATCAGCGCATTTTTGGCGGAAAAGACGTTGATGTTGTAATCGTTGACATGGGCCAGATCCGGCGCGTTGTCTGAGGCGATGCGGGTAAGCAGCTTTTCGTGGTGCTCGTCGGAGGCGGTAAAGGTAATTTCCACCTTGATATCGTCATGCGTAGCGTTAAATGCGTCAGCGATGGCGGGGTAAACTGCGTCGGGCCAGTCGGAGATGGCCATGAACTCCAGCACCACGGGCTGGTCGTCCTGGGCCAGCGCGGGAATGGTCAGGCTCAGGAGCATCATCAGGGCAAGCACAGCAGCGAGTCGTTTTTTCATGATTCAATCTCCTTTTCTTTATGATGATTGTAGACGGGAAAACCGGCTGTTGCCTTAGCGCCGCGGTGGCTTTGTCACCTCCCTGCATCCGGCGGCGGGCGGGTTGGAAACCCGGGTGCGGCGAGGAGAGGCTGTCATCCCTTCACCCCGGAGGACACCACGCTTTCCATAAAGTAACGCTGTGAGAAGATGTAAAACACCAGCATCGGGATCACGCCTACCGAGGCTGCTGCCATCTGGTGAGGCAAATCCACAGTAAAGGTGGTTTTGTACATGGACAGTACGACCGGCAGCGTACGTAGTTCAGGCGAATCCACCACAATCATGGGCCAGAGCAGATCGTTCCAGGGAGCCGTAAAGGAAAACACCCCCAGCACCAGCAGCTGAGACCGGCACAATGGCAGCATCAGCGATGCAAAGCGCGTGAAGTAGCTGCCGCCGTCCATCACGATGGATTCCTCCAGCTCGCGCGGAATCTGCATAAAGCTCTGTCTAAGCAGGAATACCCCGAACGGCGTAAAAAAGTAAGGCAGCAGTATCCCGGTATACGAATCCAGCAGCGACAGCTTTTGCGCAATCAGATAGGTAGGGATCAGCGTAACGAAGGTGGGTACCATCAGGGACGCCATGAACATCAGAAAGATTCTGTCACGTCCCGGAAAGGTCAGCCGTGCGAAGGCATAGGCGCCTGTGGAGGAGGTTAACAGCTGAAGGGCCAGTGCCAGAAGGGCAATCAGCAGCGTGTGGAAAAAGGTTTGCAGCACGCCGTCACCGATGAGTACATCCATCCAGTTTTGCCACTGCGGCACATCCGGCCACAGCGTGGGAGGAATGATGGTTGCCTCCGTGATGGTTTTGATGGAGGTGACCAGCATCCACAGCAGCGGGAATACCATCACCACGGCGCCCAGAATCAGCGCCGTATGGATTGTGACCGATGCCAGGGGAGAACGTTGATGTTTCATGGCGCACCTCCTCAATCGTAGTAGACCCAGCGCTTCTGACCATACCACTGCAGCAGCGTCAGCAGCATGATGATGACGAACAGCGCCGTGGACAGCGCCGCCGCATAGCCAAAATCAAAGCGCTTGAAGGCGTTGGAATAGATGTAATACCCGATGGTGCGCGTTGCTCCCGCGGGGCCGCCCTTGGTCATGATGTAGATGGGATCAAAAATCTGAAACGAAAAGATCACCTCGGTAATCATCACAAACAGAATGGTAGGCGACAGAAGGGGAAACGTTACGTAACGGAATCGCTGCCAGGAGGTAGCGCCGTTGAGGTAGCTCACCTCGTAGAGCGACTGGTCGATAGAGGTCATTCCGCCCAGCAAAAGCAGCGTGGTGTAGCCGAGCTGTTTCCAGGACGACACGATAATCAGCGACAGCATGGCCACGTTTTTGCTGGTTAACCAGGGCACGGACGGCAGCCCCACAAGGTTGAGCACGTAGTTGACCGGCCCCACGTCCTGCGAAAACAGGAAGCTCCAAACCACAGCCGCCGCCGCCCAGGGAATGATGACCGGGATGAAGTAGATGGACTTGTACAGTCCCGCTCCCCTAAGCCCCCGGTGAAATATCGAGCTCAGCACCAGCCCCAGCACCAGGCGGCACACCAGACATCCCACCACGTAATAGAAGGTCTGTGACAGCACGCGGTAGAACGTGGCGTCTTCCAGCATGTCGCCAAGCAGGTCCAGCCCCGCGAACGTGGGCGTACCAATCAGGTCCCAGTTGAACAGGCTCAGCACAAAGGTAAACAGCGTAGGCAAAAGCCTGACCACCAAAAATCCCAGAAAGCACGGTGCCAAAAACAGCCATGCCACCCGGGTTTCTCGCTTTTGACGGGGCGTTCTTCCCACAGAAATGCCGGTCATACCGTTCACTCCATTCTTTTATATTTAACAACTTATTTTATATTTAGCATTATACAGGATAACTGTGCGCCCGTCAATATGCGAACCTGTGGAAATTGTTTTCTACGTGTGTTATTCTATAGACAATCTTAACCTGAGAACTGGAGGCTGTTTGGCATGGGACGGACCTATAGCGCGCCCGCTGCCCGAAAGGCGATCTGCCTGCTGGAACTGATGGCAACGGAGGATAAACCCTTTTCCGTTACAGAGCTAGCCACACGTCTGGATGTGACGGTCAATTCCGTTTTCCGCATATTAAAGGAGCTGGAAACGCTTCAATACATCGTCAAAAACGAAAGCGACAGTACCTATACCCTCACAGCCAAGCTCTATTACCTGGGCATATCGCTGAGCTCGCGCATATCGCTGAAGCATTCGGCCCAGCCCTTCCTCGCCCGCCTTCGGGAAGAAACTCACGAAACCGTACTCCTGACCACCTTCGGCCAGCATTATGCCACGCTCATCGTAGACCAGCAAATCAGCAGCGAGCCCATCAAATTCATCTCGACCGCAGGGCTGGAATATGCTTCCTACTCGTCGGCCATGGGCAAAGCCATGCTGGCCTGCCTTAGTACGCAGGAGTTGGAGGACTATCTTTCCTGGGTAAACTTTGCCAAGGTGACCGAATACACCATCTCCTCCCCGGACGAGCTGCGCCGCGAGCTTGTGCAGGTGCGTACCCAGGGCTATGCCGTGGATATGCAGGAATCCGTGCTCGGACTCAAGTGCGTGGCAGCGCCCATCTTTTCCATCGGGGGACGGCTGGAGGGGGCGCTGGGTGTGTCGGCCCTGGCCTTTCGCCTGCCGGACGTCAAGCTGCCCTCCGTGGCCCGCACGGTTTGCGAGCAGGCACGGCTATTATCGGCCTCGCTAGGATACAACGGCTGACCCCTTCTTTCGTCCTGCGTCCAAATCCAGGCAAAACGCTGCAAAAAGGTGCGCCCATGACGAACGCTCGTCCCAAAGGGCATGGGCCAAGTGCGCACCATTCAATCCTTACAGGGTTTTTTTCGGCCGTGCCCGAGGGAAGCGTATGCCCTGTGGAAACATGCGCAACGCGACCCGAAGGTGGGCGGCGAAACCGTGAGCGCAACGGTCATGGAAGCGCGAATGATGGAACAACCGGAGCTGTCTTGCCAACGCCCAATGATGCCGCAGGCATGAGCAAAGACAGGGGCTGCGCGCCGTCAATGCGCCTATCGCCGATCTTTGCGTGTGTCCTGCCGGAAAGATTTCCCAGGACGAGCTTTTGCACACGTAAAAAAGGGAGACGCTTCAAAAAAAGCTGTCTCCCTCCGACTTTTTAGTCAACCAGATCGATTGAATCGTAGACTATATCGGGAACTTTATGATGGGCAAATCCATTTAGAACGAAAAAACGGGCTTGGGTTCCTTTCTTGCGCCACTCGGCTTCAAGGGCTTTTATTACGGCCTGTGCGATCGGCTGTACTTCGCAATTCCTGCTGGTTTTCCCAGTCTTATTCCTTCAACGTCGTAACAACCGATACGCCGTCCGGGATGGCCGTGATGGATGCATTCGGATTGCCCAGGCGTTCGCAGGCCAGTTTCAGCGCTTCCTGCAGGCTGTGTGCCGGCGTCATGTGCAGCGCACGGATGGTCTCGTCTGGTAGCTCCGAGACATAGATCACGCTGGCTTTTTTCAGAATGCGCAGCAGAATCTGCGTCTGCCACTGGTCCGGCACCGTCTGCGCGGGTTCGCGGCTGAGGAACATCGCCATCGTCTTGTTGATATCCGCCTCGTCCGCCAGCTGGTGATAGAACGCCTCGCCGCCTACACCGTCGCTGGAGCTCGCCAGCATGATAATGACGCCCCCATCCCGTACCACCGTCTCGGCCGCCGTCATGCCTTTTGGCGACTGGTAGACATTCTGGTCCAGCGGATAGCCGCCGTTGGTCGTAATCACAATATCGGATGCCTTGCCCGACACGCGACAGATGCGGCTGAGAAAATCGCAACCGCACGCGTGTGCCTTCTCCATATCGCCCGCCACCGCAAAGATGATTTTCTTTTCGGCGTTCAGCACCACATTCAGGATGAAGGCCAGCCCGGCGCGGCGTGCGGCCCACACCATATCCTCGTGAATGGGATTGCCTTCCAGAATGCCGGTCCGGGCCTTCTCATGCGCGATATGGCGAGAGCAGTGGTTCTCCAGCACGGTGGCACGGCCGGCAACACCCGGCAGAACAGCCTTTCTGCCACCGGAAAAGCCCGCAAAAAAGTGCGGTTCAATAAACCCCTCCGCCACCAGCAAATCCGCCTCCACCGCCAGGCGATTCACGATGCAGCGGCCCCCGGAGGGAAGCTGCCCAATATCCGTCAGGTTTTCGGCGTCGTCGCAGTCATGAACGACGATCTTCTCCCGCCGGCACACGTCCTCTCCAAACTTGTCCAGCTGCTCCGCCTCTGTCATGCTGCGGTGGCAGCCCGTCGCCACCAGAATGGTGACGTCCGCCTGCGGGGCGCCCCGGCGGATTTCTTCAAGCAGCAGCGGAAGGGTGATCTTGCTGGGCACGGGACGGGTATGGTCGCTGGTAATAACGACAATGTTTTTCTTTCCCTCGGCCAGCTTGCTCAGCCGTGGCTGTCCAACGGGGTTTTCCAGTGCCAGCCGCACAAGCTCCTGTTGGTCGTGCTCGGGCACATAGCTCTCCACGCCGGAAAGCAGCACATCGTTGAGCCGCTCCTCCTCCAATGCGCAGGTCAGATGGCCCCTGCCGTACGGAAACTGAATTTCTCGCATAAGCTCCTCCTTAGCGCTCTGTAATAAAGTCCATCATGCTCTTCCACACATCATAGTCATTTATATGCCAGTGTCGCATGGTGGGAATTTCGTGGTAGGTGATATCAAAATTCTTCTCCCTCATCAGCTTCACCAGCGGATCGGCATGGTTTGCTTTGGATACCTGATCGTCGGCGCCGCCAGCGACGATAAAATAGGGAATGCGCTTCATGGCATCAATCCGGTGTATGGGCGAGCGGCTTCTGAGACCTTCCTCCAGACCGTCGGGATAGCTGATAAACGCGTTGAGCAGCGTGCGCGGCAGGTCGCGGCGCTCATGAAAGTGTTCCAGCAGGTTGCACACAGGACTGTTGGCCACCACGCCGCCAATTTCTCTGTTGGCAAACATCGGATACACCAGCGCGGCCAGGCCGCCCATGCTGAAGCCCGTGGAGACGATCCTGGTATCCTGCGGCAGATCAAACAGGCGGAAGATTTCTTCGACCAGCCAGTTGGTGTACAGAACGCTGGGAACGTTCATCCATGACCAGGGCGCCAGATAGGGAATCACCAGCAGAGTGGATTTTTCAGCCAGCAAAAGCTCCACGTTCGACGTTACCTGATCGTAATACTCAAACCGGTTTAAGCCCTGAAACAGCAGGGCGACCCTTTTCACCTCTCCTTTGAATACCTCTCGATTCGTTCGGCAGTACTTGTCCAGCTCCTCAAAAGTCATGATGGGATTCATGCTTTCAAATCCTTTCTTTTTCGTGGATTCTGACTACAATCCCCCTTGCAATGTCCTCATCGCATATCAGCACATTCACAATACCGCCTTCCAGCGCGCTGCAAACGGCCTCCGTTTTCAATCGGCCCGATACCACCGCTACCCGGGTTTCCTTTTGCAGCAGCTCCTCAAAAGGAATGGAAACCGTCCGGCTATCGATGGCAGGATCACAGATTTTTCCTTGGTGATTGATAAAATGCAGGCACACCTCTCCGGCAACATCCGTTTCCACCAGCCTGTGCAGCTCCTCTTCCGTCAAGCCGCCTGGCTGATCCACAAAGGAGGAACGTCGCATCGTGCCAATGGTGAACAAAGCCACGTTCACCCTGCGCATATGCTCCCGGACAACCTCAATGCTCTTTTCCTGAAAAAAGCGCTGCTTTGCATCTGCCGTTGACATGAAGACAGGAGCCGCCATGATATAACCGGAAGCCTGGAAGGCTTCTGAAAGCTGACTCAAGCCGTCGGTATTGTACACATTCTGACGCAGCATACTCTGCTGGCCATATAGTGCTACGACCTCCACCTGCGAAAGGTCTGCGCGCCGCGGCAGATGGCGGCTGAGCAAATACAGCGTACGCCCCCAGCCAATGCCAATCACGTCGCCGCTTTTCACCGTGCTGTTGAGCCATTTGGCGGCGTCCTTGGCTACCTCGTAGACGCCGTTTCCTTCCAGACCGCCTCCAGAAACGATTACCTTGCGCAGTCCATAATGCTGCCGAATCGTCTTTTCCAGGGCGCTTTCGGTTTCTTCCGGGTCTCTTACCGCAATGGATACGATGCCCTGCTCCTTTGCATCGGTGAGCAATCGGGACACGTAAGATCTGGAAATATCCAGCTCCTGTGCAATTTCCGCCTGGCTCATCCCCACTTCAAAGTAGAGCTTTGCCACCTTTACAATCAGAGCTGTTTTGGAATACTCCGCCATCCGCACCCTTCCTTTGCTGCTTCATGGGTTTCTTCTGCACATATCTTAACATAATATGCTTTCAAAGTATAGTCAAAGGTGACATCCCTTTACAACGCTGTTATTGTACCACTCAGGGCGGGCATTGAAACAAATGCGGCGGTGCCGTTTTCAAGCGCCGCCATTTCTGCGCAAGATATCATCATCCAATGTAAATAATGGTCAGGTCATTCAAGCTGATATTTTGCTCAATGTGCAGACCACAATCCAACCGCCACAGTGCAGCAGAAGTTGCATGGGTTTTCAGCGCCTTGTGGATGTCCACGCCCCTTTCCTGTGCGCGCTGCCAGGTGTAACCATCCACAATACCACCGCCCAGACAGCTTGGCGCGCCTTCCAGCCTGAGGCCTCCGGGGCCATCCGTGCCGTCCGAATCGACAGACGCCATCACAATGCGGTGATGCCCTGCGATCTCCCTGGCGCACTGCAGGGCAAATTCTTGATTGCGCCCGCCAATACCGTCCGCCTTTTCCACCGTGACCAGCATTTCGCCGGAAGAAAGGAGCACCACGGGCGTCTGGAAGGGCATATCAAACGCTTCGATGTTCTTGGCGATGGACGCATAGACACGGGCGCACTGGCTGGATTCCGCCTGCAAAAACTGTGTAAGGATATGGCAGGGAAGGCCCAGTTCTCTGGCGCGCCGCACAGCTGTCGGCAGGAAATGCTCTGCATCAGGCATAACGCCGAACACGCGGAAACGGTGATTTCTGAACTCCTCAAACTTGACCGTTTCAGCGGCCGGGTCCGCTCTGAGCAAATGGTCGCGGATACTCTGAGGGCATTCCTCCCAGGCGTCATATCGGTGAAGGATCTCCACCGCATCGGCAAAGGTGGAGCCCTCCGGCAGATTATGCAACCACACATTGCCCGTCATCAGGCCCTCATAATCATGCCTGGGCGCCTGAATAACATGGTGGTTCGCATCCGTAATCACAATGTGCACGCACTGCGCCCTGGAAAACAGCCGGGTCATTTTACCGCCCTTCATCTGATCCACATGGTTGCGGATGGCATTGAGCTCAATGGTGGTTACGCCTTTTTGAATCTGCATCATCGCCGTCAGCCGCTTCACGTCCTCCAGCGAGATGCCTTCCTCCGGCATGGTCAGCAGAGAGCTTCCACCGTTTCCAATGATGGTGAACACCAGATCCTTTTCCGTGACTTTTGAAGAAAGAGCTTTGATGCGTTCACAGCCCTTCACGCACCCCTCATCCGGAATCGGATGCGCGCCAAAAACAACCTCCGTCTTTTCCAGGATGAGCGGGTCGCCATGCTTTGCAATGACGCAGCCGCCGGTAAGATGGTCGCCCAACGCCTCTTCCAGCGCTTTGGCTACACGCTGTACTCCCTTACCTGCGCCCACAATGTACACGTTTTCAATCTGTGTCAGATCATAGATGGACATTCCCTTCTGCGGGTCGTGATCGGCCTCAAACCTTGCATCGCCCACATACAGCCTGTTTCCCTCCAGATGCAGCAGACGGCTGGTGTTCACGTACGGGTCCGCCGCCTGCAAACCGTGCTCCATGATATCCGTCACAATCCTGCGGCCTTCTTCAAAGCCATGCGAAACGACCTGTTCCCGATTCAGGATTCTCATCGCTCATCACTCCGGAAAACGTAATTCTCCATCTTTGTTGATTTCCAGCGGCCTGCTTTCGCAAGTCACACGAAAGTCCTTCAGCTGCCGCGCCTCGTGGGCAAGCGCCTCGGATATGTAGATGCGCCGCAGGCAGGCGGTGTTTTGAATCCACACAATGCGCGGCTGATCCTGCGCCTCTTTACGGCGAATGCACGTATACAGCAGGTAGCGAAGGACCAGCTCCTGGGTATCCATCACCGTGGGAATCCTCGCTCCGCCGGTATCACGGCAGGTGATGCTGTTGATGTACATGGGCAGTCTGTCAATCTGCCGGTACATTTGGGAGGTGATGGCGTCCGCATTGCCGATACCGGCAGCATTGCCATCCGAAACGGGCGTAATGTTGAACACGCCGATCTTTTCAGCGTGCGGCCAGAACTCTCCCAGAGTCACGGAACGGCCGGTTACATTGGGGTCCATGCCCGCGCCGCTGATATCCTTGCCGATCTCGCTGACTAGCAGTACATCCAGATTATCAAAGGGAATACGCGGCATCAGCGATTTGGCGTACGCCAGCAGCTCCGGCTCGCGCTTGCGGATCTGAGCCGCCGGAATACCCTCGATCCGCGCCGTACGATGTTCCCCATTTTCCACCACGGCAAGTCCCATCAGAACGCGGCAATTCTCCAAAATGACGCTGCCAAAGTTCCACACGCTCTTGCCCATATTGGGAAAGCCCAGCTTATGGCACAGGGATGCGCCATACTGCTTGCCCAGCCCAATGGCCAGCATCTTCATCACGCCGCTTTCCACCGGCCCACGAAAATCCGTATGCGGCTTCACACGGCCAATGGGAATGATATGATCCGCCGCGTTGGCAATGCGGTCCAGATGAACGGGATATCCGTCCTCCGTGTGCCCCACCAGCACGGTTTCCATCGAAGAACGAATCTCAACGCCCAGCGCTTCCTCCGTTATGCCAAAGTGCTCCAGCACGCGTACCTGGCCCTCGGCCGTCGCGCCGCCATGGCTGCCCATCGCCGGTACGATGAAGGGCACGCCGCCCTGTTCACGCACAGCACGAATGACGCCACGCAATATGCCCACAATGTCATAAACCTCGCGGCTGCCTGCCGTCAACGCCACCGTCTCGCCCGGGCGGACACGGGCAATGTCCGGGCAGGTATGCACCGCGTCATAAGCGGCCTGTTCCGGTGATTCCACAGCAGGTTGCGTGGCAATGTACTCCATCGCCAGAAACGGAGGGAACTGAATTGATGAAAGCAGCTGCGTATAAATGACCCTGGTATCCATAAATGTTTCCCCCTGCGCTTGACAAATGAAATGGGAGCCCGATACGCGCTTAGCCACCCAGGTAGGCTTTCTTGATTTCGTGCATTTCGCGCAGCTCGGCACTGTTGCCGCTCATCTTGATTTCACCGTTTTCCAGCACATAGCAACGCTGGGAAATGCCAAGCGCTGCATAGGCGTTCTGCTCCACCAGAATGACGGGAATATGTTTATCACGATTGATAGAAACAATCACGTCGAACATCTCGTCAACGATCACAGGCGCCAGGCCCAGGGACGGCTCGTCAAACATGATCATCTTGGGTTCGCTCATCATGCCCCTGGCAATCGCCAGCATCTGTTGTTCACCGCCGGACAGCGTGCCTGCCGCCTGCTTCCTGCGCTCCTTCAGGCGCGGATAAACGGCATACTGCTCCTCCAGCAAAGAGCGCATTTTAGCAGCCGTATACTTTCGGGAAAACGCGCCCATTTCCAGGTTTTCCTCCACGCTCAGCTCCGGGAACACCTCACGGCCTTCGGGCACGTACACAATGCCACGGCTGACGATCTGATTTGTTTTCAGATTGGTGATATTCTCACCCTGGTAGGTAATCGTTCCGCTCTTGGGATGAACAAGGCCCATGATGCTTCGCATCATGGTGGATTTGCCAGCGCCGTTGGCACCAATGATGGAGACGATTTCGTTTTCGCCTACTTCGATGGACGCCCTGTCCAGCGCCTGAACCTTGCCGTAAAAGGTACTGATCTGATCAACTTTCAGCATTTGCCTCTCGCCCCCTTACTCTGCCTTGTACCGGTCGCCCAGGTATGCTTTGATGACTTCAGGATTGTTCTGAATTTCCTTGGGCTTGCCCTCGGCGATTTTGGAGCCAAAGTTAATAACGGTGATGTTGTGGCTGATTTTCATCACGACATCCATGTTATGTTCCACCAGGAACAGATCCACGCCGCTTTCAAACAGCTGGATCAGGCTTTCCAGAAATTCCACGCGTTCAGAGGGATTCAGACCGGCGGCCGGTTCATCCAGCAGAATCAGCTTTGGACTGCTCATCATGCTGCGGGCCAGCTCGACCATCTTCAGCTTGCCGTAGGGCAGACCATCGACTGTACGGTGCGCAATATCGGTGATCTTCAGCTTCTCCATCACCTCAGCGGCAACCTCTTTCAGCACCTTTTCCTCCTGCGCGGCCTTTTTGGGGTTGAGAAGGAATTCCACAATGCTGCCCTTGGCATATTTCGCCTGTCCGCCAATCATCAGATTTTCTTCCACGGTCAGGCTGTTGAACAGCTTGATATTCTGGAAGGTACGCGCCACACCCAAGCGCGCGATTTTGTACGTTGCCATCCCGGTAATTTCCTGTCCTTCAAAAGTGATTTTGCCGGACGTGGGCGGAAAGACGCCGTTGAGCATGTTGATGGTGGTGGTTTTGCCCGAGCCGTTCGGGCCGATCAGGGCGTGAATGGTACGGGGCTGCATATCGAAGCTGAAATCGTTCACGGCCGTCAAACCGCCAAATTTTTTGGTCAGGTGTTCAACCTTTAAAATGCCCATTCTCTGCACCTCACTCTTTTCCTCTGTTCTTGGGGGTCGCGGGCTTTTCCACAGACTGGCCTTTCTTGAAAACGCTCAGGTTGCAGATGCCACCGGGAATAAAAATTGTGCAAAGAAGGACCAGTACATAATAAGTAATCTGGTAGTAGTTTCCAAGGAAGCGCAGGAACTCCGGCAGCATGCTCACAATTACCGCGCCCAGAATTGGACCCATCAGCGTTCCGCTGCCGCCTATCATAACCATGACGACAAAGGACACCGACAGGTTCAGCACAAAGGTGGACGGGTTGATGTAGCTGGAGTAGTGCGCATACAGAGCGCCGGCAATGGTGCCAAAAACAGCCGCCAGCGTAAAGGCGATAATTTTGACGCTGGCGCTGCTGATGCCGCAGGCGTCGATAGCGTCGATGTTATCGCGCACGGCAAAGAACACACGGCCCCACTTGGAATGAATGATGCGCCAGGAGATAAACCCAAACAGCACCACCCCTACCAGCAAAAAATAGTACATTCTTACACGTGTGTTGATTTCAAACCCAAAGAGGTTATAGAACGGGATCTGGCGTACGCCCTGTGCGCCTCCAGTCACATTGGTCATGTTGTTCACCAGCTGGCGGACAATTTCACCAAAGGCAATCGTGGTCAGCGACAGGTAAACGCCCTTCAGGCGCAGGCTGGGATAACCCAGGCCAAAGCCGATTATCAGGCCCATCGCAATCGCCGCAAGCATCGACAGCCATGGCGATATCCCCAGACGTGTGGTCAGCAGCGCGGAGGTGTAAGCGCCCAGGCAGAAGATGCCCGCCGTACCCAGGTTCATCTGGCCGGTCATGCCGGTGATGAAGTTCAGGCCAAACGCGGCGATCATGTAGATAAACGCCAGACAGAACAGCGTGATATAATAGGTATTGCTGGTCATCAGCGGAAAGCCGACGGCCAGTGCGATCAGCAGGAGATACCCTGCACCCGAGAACATTTTCTTGCTTTTAAGCATGTGCTTTTCCTCCTTTTCTCAATTGTTCTTCTTGCCCAGCACGCCGGAGGGGCGAACAAGCAGAACAATGATGAGGAACACAAATGCAACTACATCCTTGAAAGTCGAGGGGAAGATCATGCCGCCAATGTTCTCCATCACGCCGATGATCATGCCGCCTACGATGGCGCCCGGCAACGAGCCGAAGCCGCCGATGACGCCGGCCGCAAAGCCTTTCAGGCTAATCATGCTGGCCATGGTCTGATTCACACTGTACAGCGGGGTGACCATAACGCCAATGATGCTGCAAATGACGAAGCTAATGGCAATGGTAATGACCATGTTCCTCTGCACATCAATGCCCATGAGGGACGCGGCGTTCTTGTTGGAGGCCACACAGCGCATGGCCTTGCCGGTTTTGGTCTTTTTCATAAACAGGGTCAAAAGCGTCAGAATGAGTAGCGCCACAATGATAATCGCCACATAGCCCTTGGCGATGACCATGCCGTTAAACCTGATAACGCCGGAAAGAAAACCTTTTACGGTCATGGCTTCAGGGCCATAGTACAGGCGGACGCCTTCATTGATGATGTTACCCAGCATCACCGTGGCCATAATCGCGCACATTCTGCTCATGTTGCGCAAAGGGATAAACACGGCCAAGGCAACCAAAATTGCAAACAATGTAATGAAAATTATGACGCCCACAATACCCGGAAGCGGCGCCATGCCCAGCTGCATAACGAACGTGCCGGCCAGCACGTAAGCGCCCAGCATGATGATACGCTCGTGGGCAAAGTTCAACAGACCAGTGGAGTTCCAAATGAGGGTATATTCAATCCCAACCAGTCCGTAAACGAAACCCATAGCTATGCCACTAACCAGCAACTGCAAGAAAATACCCAACAAGAAGATTCCCTCCTACCTGGTCGTCTGCTTGATTTTAGCGAAAAGAGGCCCGCGGTGACGCGGGCCTCTATCCAAGTCACTTATTCGGCGACAACGTCGATGTACACAACCTGCAGATCCTGGCACTGACCAAGGATGATCTCATGGATCATTTCACCGCGTTCGTTGGAGGTCATGTTGCCGACCAGGCCCTCGAAGTCCTTGGTGGCCCGCAGAGCTTCGCTAAGGGCGGGGCCTTCGGTGGTTCCGGCACGCTCAATGGCATCAGCAACCACGCGAACGCCGCTGTAATAGGCAGCGCAATGGAGGTCAACGCTTTCCTCTGTGCCGTACGCGGCCTGATAGCGGGCGATGAAGTCCTGAACCTTCTCCTGGGTGTTGCTGGTCAGGAAGTCGGTCACGCAGTACCAGCCTTCCACCCACTCGGCTTCGAGCTGTGCCAGGCAGGAATCGACAGCCAGGGAGGGGTTGGTGATGGTGGGGACGCTCAATCCCAACTCATACATCTGACGCGCAACAATGGGATACGCCGCTTCGGTGGCCCAGATGAGTACGCTGTCGCAGCCCGCGCTGATGCACTTGAGAATCTGGGTGGTCACGTCGGTATCATCGTTGTTGAACTGCTGCACCTCGTACTTCACGCCAACGCTGTCAAAGTAAGCGGTGGCAACCTGCATGCCGCCCGTTCCGAAGTCGTCGGACCCATGCAGAATAGCAATGTTGGTAGCCCCCTGCTGCTCAACCAGATACTTGGCGGCAGCGGCAGCCTGCATGGTGTCAGAGGCACGGATACGGAACAGATACGGGTTTTCTACTTCTTCGGTGAATTTGGGGCTGGTGCCGCCAACCAGCATGGGAATTTCGGCCGCATTGATCAGAGATTCAATGGCCAGACCCTGCGTGCTGTAGTGGGGGCCGATCAGCGCGGCTACGTCCTTGCTGATGAGCAGGTTCGTGGCGTTGATGGCAACGTCGGTGGTGTTGCTTACGTCCTGAACGTCCAAAACCAGCTTCTTGCCCAACACGCCGCCGGCAGCGTTGATTTCATCCGCCGCGAGTTGAGTGCCTTTGACCATGTGTTCGCCGTTGAGGGGATAGCCGGTCAGCGTAGCGAGGATACCAATGGTGATCTCCTCTTCTTCAGCAAGTGCCGCCGTGCAGCTGAGAGCCATCACAAACGCAAGTACCAGAGCCAGTGTCTTTTTCATATTCGTCCCTCCTTGTGTTTTTTTCATTATCCATCCGCACACTGCAGATGGTAATTACCTTTTTGAAAAGCGCTTGCCATGCAGGCCTTCCGTGCCGGAGAATTTGGCCCTGGAGCCAAGCTCACGCTCGATCTCCAGAAAGCGGTTGGCTACCATACCAACGGCCATTTCACGCACGGCGCATGCGTTGATGCCCACGCAGTAATCGGCGATGGCGTCTCCCTCGCCACGGCTTTCGCACGGCATCACACCGTAGCCCTTGCGATAGGCCAGCTGTACCATTTCCATGGTTTCGGAAATCGTGCCCACCTGGTTCACCTTCAGCAGAACGGTGTTGGCAGCGCCGAGCTCTGCGCCGTGCGCCACGCGCGCGGGATTGGTGGTAAAAAGGTCGTCGCCGACGATCTGGATGTCCACGCGCTTGACCAGCTCGGCATGGCTTTCATAGTCGTTCTCGTTGAACGGATCTTCAATGATTACAAAGGGGTAATTCTTCACGGCGTACTCGTAGAGCTTCATCAAATCATCGCGGGTCTTGGGCTCACGAGAGAACAGGCCGTAGTATTTTTGATCTTCCTTATTGTAGTACACATCGCTGGCCACATCCATCTGAATGCCGATGCGGCCTTCATAGCCGGCCTGCCGGATCGTTTGGGCCATCAGATCCCACAGCTCTTCATCGGAATTGAACACGCCTTCCGGAATGTTGTACAGATCATAGTAATCCGGCGGGAAAACACCCTTTGCCTTCATCGTGCGGCGCCAGATCTCCTGTACCTCCCAGCCACAGTAAGACGCATCGGAGAAGGAGTCGAAGCCATGACACATGAAGGAATAGGTGGGTTTGGTGCCGGCCGGGGTGATGGGCCCGCCGTAGCGCTCGCAGCCGCCCACCGCAGGCACGCCGGGGACAGGCAGATACATGGCATTGATGCCACCGATGTGGTAATACAGTGGCACATCCAGACTGGCCGCACCCGCCTTGAGAACAGCGGCGGAGGTAGCGGCAATCGCGTTTCCGCCCACTACTTCACGCGCATTTTCACAAATGTTCAGCATGGCCTGGTCCACTTCGTACTGTTTTGAGGCGTCCATGCCGATAATCTTGGGAGCAATGATCTCTTCGACATTGCGCACAGCACCCTGCACACCCAGTCCGCCCCACTTTTTACCGCCGTCATAGGCAAATTTCACTTCATGGGTACCGGTTGAGATGCCCGCAGTACAAACAGCGCGGCCCTCCGATCCATCCGCGGTTTTAACAACGACCTCGATACCGGGATGGAACCTCCAGGTAAATACCTGCATTGCTTTAACGGATACAATTTCGTGAGACATTCTTACCCCTCCGAATGCTATATTGTTCACTTATGTTCTCCTAGGATTAACTTTTGTTACCATGGTTGTATCATATACGATATGTTCACGTTTGTCAATACCTTTTTCACAAAAGTTAAAAATGAATTTTGTAGTCTCAACTACCCTGAAGGAGAACCGCCTGCCCATAAGGAATCCAGACCGCGTATTCACAGAAAAGCGTATACCGCGGCCTGAAAGTAGTGACAGGAGGAGCCTGCATAAGCATGCCGCGCGCTTTGGCCTTTCCATTCCGGACAAACTCAAGGTGGCGTCCGCTAAAGCAGCTGCATGACCGGGGCCACAATACCAGCGCGCCGCCGAACGACAAAAGTATATTTGCTTAGAAAAAGGATGTGCGGACAAAGGAGTTGGATTTTGCAGAAAAAAGAAGGATTAATATACTGAAAAGGGATAGAAGTTGCTGTATAGCGAGCGTATAAACGGTTGGGGGGCTGTACATGCGGTAAAGCAGACGGTTGGGATGCCTGTGCAGGTCCATACTTTTCCGTTGGTATAAATGCAGGAACGCCGAATTGGAAACAGACATGGTCATACACAGCAGAAGTCTCGACAAAAATGAAGCATAAATGCATCCCCCAGACCTTTCAAGGTATCCTTCAGCTGAATTCAAATAGGAGGCACCGTAAGGGTCTTGCCGATATCTCCCTGGGTAGCATAAACTGCCCCCATACCCGAATTGACGGACAGAAAAGTCAGTCGTAAAATGGAAAGGAAAAGGTCAAAACGATGGAATCGAAATTGAAAAAAAAAGGAACACCGCCGCCTCGCTATGATGAGGCCTTCAAGGCCGGTGCGGTGCGGATGGTTACTGAGCAGAGGCGGGAGCCCAAGAAGGTCGCCCGAGACCTTGGCATTTGCATCGACATCCTGCGCAGCCGCCTGAAGGGTGCTGGGATGCAGATGGGGCAGATCAGCCGTCACAACCGGGACAAGCAGCGCATCCGGGAATTGGAGGCGGAACTTCGCTCCATGCGCAAGCAGCTGGGCGAGAAAGGTGGGGTTATTGACATTTTAAAAAAATCCGTCGGCATCCTGTCGAAACCATAGAGGAGAAATACCGCTGCGTCCAGGCGCTGTATCGCCAGGGAACCCCTGTGGAGCAGGCATGCCGGGTCCTGGAGATCTCGCGCAGCGGCTACTACGGCTGGGTGTACCACAAACCCTGTGGGCGGGAACAGAGCAATCAGACGCTTCGGCGGAGGCTGGTGGAGCTGCACCAGAAGTACCCCCCTGGGACTGGACCCTCCATCCCATGTTGAAGCCGGAATTTGGATGTTCCCGCAAGCGGGTTCACCGACAGTTGCGGCTTGCCGGGATCGTCTCTGTGAGATGCCGGGCCTGCAAAGTCACCACCAACTCCCGACACAGTTACCCTCCTGCACCGAACCTTCTGCAACGAAAGTTCTCTTTCGACCAGCCAAATCAAGCCTAGGTGAGCGATATTACCTACATTCCCACCGCAGAGGGCTGGCTCTATCTGTCCATCGTTAAGAACCTGTGCACCCGAAAAATGGTGGGCTATGCCTTTTCCGAGCGCATCGACACATCCCTGACGCTGGAAGCCCTCCATCTGGCAGTCCGCCGCTGTAAACCGCCCAAGGGGCTCATTTTTCACAGTGACCGGGGCGTCCAGTACGCCTCTGGGGCCTTCCGGGAGTGCCTTAAGTCCTATGGAATTCGGCAGAGCATGTCCCGCAAGGGCGATCCCTACGACAACGCCGTGGCAGAAAATTTTTCAGCTGTCTCATGTGCGAGCTGATCCATCTCAAACAGTATCCCACCCGGGCCAGTGCACAGGCCGATGTATTTGCCTACCCGGAGGCCTTCTATAACACGGTCCGCCCACATTCTGCACTGGGCTGGTTGTCTCCAGCCCAGTTTGAAGCAAACCTCCTGCCTTCTTGCGCTGCATGAACGAGCTTCCCGCAGAATTTCAAAGATTCATTCTGCTTTTTTCGGTTATTTCGTGTACGTTTTTCCGGGAAGGGCTCACTTTTTGCAACGCACCCTCCAACTCGAATCAATACGCAGCATTCAAAAAAGATTCCTTTATTCACTGATTATCTTTTTTAATAGTATCAGCGAATTTTCACGACGCTACGAAAGTATCACACCAAATACGTGTCAAGACGTCATGGAGAATCTTATGAAGCGGCGGATGATATATGGAAAGTTGTACGGATATGTTGTATTAAATTGTGTTGAATCTCAAAAAAATGTTTCAGCAGAGAAAATTCGGCTTTATCGGAGCAGGAGACAGAAAGAAATATATGCATTTTGTACTATGATCAAATCTCAAGCCCTATGAGAGACGGCTTGATCTATATCTGAACAAGCATTTGTGCAATTTAATTCGGTAGTAAATCATCATGAAAAGCAAAAGGCCCCGGCCCGCAACGAAACCTGTCGGGCCATTGGGCCTGCTTCATTTGATGGCAGCGTCAATCTGTCCGCGGACAAAGTACTTTTGCAAGCAAAGATAAATCACAATAACGGGCAAAATGCCCATTACGGCGCATGCAGCCGCACCTTGAATGTTGACTTCTCCCGCGCCAAAGTTCTCTTTGATCAGCAGGATAATGGTGTGGGATTCCGGCTTTTGCAGGATATAGGAAGGATAGAGGTAGGAGTTCCAGGCCGCAATTCCTTTCATGATAACAATGGAAATCGTGCAGGCCTTCAGCTGAGGGAAAATAATGCGCACAAAGGTTTGCAGAAGCCCCGCGCCGTCGATGGCCGCCGCCTCGTCAAGTGCCGAAGGGATGGATCTGATAAAATTGGTATACATAAAGATGGACATGGGCAGGCCAAACGCACTTTCCACAGCGACCACTGCCCACAGGTGTGAAATACCGTTGAGGGATACAAGCGTCGTATATACGCCCACCAGGATGGAAACGCTTGGTATCATCATAACGCCAAGGCAGAACGAAGAGATTTTCCGGTTCAAGCGGCTGTCATTGCGGGCCAGCGGATAGGCGGCCAACGAGGAAAGACAGATTTCAAGGAGAACGGTACTGACGGTAATGATAATGGAATTCTTATAGGCGGTCAGAATCTTGCCGGTGGAGAAAACCTCTTCATAATTGGCAAAGCTTGGGGAAGAGGGCCATGCCAAACGGTTGCTGAGATCTGCAGAGGTGGTTTTCAGCGACATGGAAACAAGCACATACAGCACCAGCAAATTAAAGACGATAAGGAACAGGGAGATCACGTATTTCCAGACCATTTTCGGACGATGCCGTCTAATCGGAATGCCCTGCATCAATATTCCACCTCCCGGCTGTGAAAAAAGCGGTTCAAAAGGGTTGAGGTCACAAAGATAAAGGCAAATAGAAATATGCCGATTGCAGAAGCATACCCGGCCTTCTCCGCCGTAAAATACTCATAGGAAATATAGGTTGATAGCGAGTGCGTCTTTTGGGCTGGTCCTCCGGAAGTGAGCGCCACAATGACATCATGAAGCTTCAAGCCGCCGATAAGATTGGTAACGACTGCCGTGGACATGGCAGGCAGCAGCAAAGGCACCGTAACATGGAAGAAACGCTTTCGGGGGCTCGCCCCGTCTATTTCGGCGGCGTCATAATACATCTGCGGGATATTTTGCAATCCTGCAATATAAATGACCATCGGGCCACCGACAAACTGCCAGGAATTAATCAGGGTGATAATCAGCTTGCCTCTGTTGGCGTCCCTCAACCAGTCGATTGGCTCCACGCCAAACAGCTTGAGCAGATCGTTGAAAATACCATGATTGTATTGGACAAAGAAATACATGATATAACCCATCACAAGCCCGGAAATCATGGTGGGCAGATAGACGATTGTCCTGACGATGTGCCGTCCTTTGAACTTGCTGTTGAGAAAAACCGCAATCAGCAGGCCGAAAACATTTTGCAGCAGACAGCTGCCAACCCCGTATAATATCGTGTTCCAGAAAGACGAAATAAAAAACCTGTCGGAAAACAGCTTCACGTAATTTTCAAACCCAACCGGCTTCATTCTGGCGGAATAGCCATTCCACTGATAAAAAGAAACCGAAAAACCTTTGATCAGCGGCCATACCACGAACAGAGACATGAATACAACTGCCGGCACATAGAAGAAATTTATCCATCTTCTGCGTTTTTTCATTGTTGCCTCCAAATTCACAGATCAGGGAAGCAGCAGGATGGGCACGGCCCCCTGCTGCTTCCCATGTTTTAAGGGAGGATTACTCGGCAGCGGATTCCTCGTATAGCGAAGCGTAGTTTTCGGCCCAGTACTCGACGCAGGCAGCCTTGCCGTCGTCGGTAGGATCGTCAAAGAAGAAGCTCATGCCCGTTCCCATCACAGACCACATGCCCGACGGGAAGTACTTGCGGTCCCAGATATTATCATAGCAGATCTGATCGCCATAGGTTTTGACATTGTCCTCCATCATGGAGTTGATCGTCTGATCGCTGCTCTCAACATTCGTCAAAGCCGACACGCTGGCGGTTACGCTGTTGATCTCAGAGGCGACGTCGGGACGCGCAAGGTAGGAAAGGAAGGCCTTGCTGGCTTCCAATTCTGCACTCTCCTTCCAGATGCCAAAGCCGTTTCCTTCGCCAATGAGCATGGTCGTCTTGCCGTCGGGATTGACGGCAGGGACGGGTATAAAGCGAATATTCGCTTCCGGATTATAAGTTCTGGCATTGGCTACAAGCGCCTCAATACCGCCAATTTTGAAAGCGCCTTCGCCATTGGCAAGCATGCGGACAGATTCATCCGAGCTGAGGGTCAGGACATCCTGATTAATGTAACCGGCGTTCCACCAGTCCGCAACCAGATTGATGATATCGTACCCGCGGGTGTTCCAGTCAAAGGTTCCGTTTTGCAGAGCTTCCGCCTCGTCATAAGGGCAGCCGTCGGAGGTCCAGAACGTAGGCGCAATCAGATTCATCAGGGAGGACATCAGCCCGATGCTGCCTCCGCCAATGATGATGGGCGTATAGCCGGCCGCCTTGACCTTTTCGCAGGCCTCGGCAAAATCATCCCACGTCCGAATGGTGGAGGGATCAACGCCCGCAGCCTTGCATACATCTTCATTATAGGCAAGGGCATTGATGCTTTCGGAGATAGACAGGCAATATCCCACACCGTTGTCGTCCTGAATTGCGCTGAGAATCGAAGCGTCCTGATATTGATACCAGGCCTCATCGTTCAGAGGCAGGAGGTATTCGCCGTAACGCAGCACCGCCCAGCCATGCGTGCTCCAGACATCGGGCAGATCGTTGGAGGCCATCCGGGTTTTCAGCGCCGTTTCATAGTCGTCGCCATAGGTCACCACGTGGACGACGATGCCGGTTTCCTCGGTAAACTGCGTGATGAGCGCGTTCATCGTATCCAGGGCCGTCCCGCTGTAATTCAACGCGACCTCGATTTCCCGGCCGGCCAGCGTTGATGTTTCGGCCAGTGTGGGCACACAGGAGAAAACCAGAAGAGCAGCCAGAAGCAGGGTAACGATTTTCTTCATTTTTTACACCTTCCTGAAGTTTATTTGCATTCGTCCTCAACTGACGAAACGCTTTTGAAGAACAGGGATCAGGGTTCCGCTTTGCCGACAATCATCACTTCACTCAGGCTAGCCTCCTTTTCAAAAAACAAATCCAACGTCCACAGCTTCGTTTCACAAAAAGTAAGAACCAGGTTTCTTCCGGGGAGCTGACCGATGGCTGACAGATCGACCGCCATGCTTCTGTCGGAGTTTAAGAGGAGATACCCTTTCTCGCTGCCGTTGTCCCCGGGATAGATGACAATCATTTCAGCGCTTACGGGCCGGTCAAAGCGGATGCTGGCATGCGTTCCCCGCCAGACGCGCCCTTTTGACAACGCGCAAAGCGCTATGTCGCCGTCATTTAAAGCGGGGGGACAAACACAGGCATACCGGCTTTTGTTTTCACGACCCAATTCCTTTAAAGGAACCAGTTGCGGAGCTAACGTCGGCCCGTTGATGTAGGGAGTGCCGTCGGCATGAAAACCCGCCCGGTCATAGCACAGTTGCCTCAGTCCATCCTTCTTTTCAGGGTATACTAACGAATGATAAGCGGTAAACAGTTCTTCCCCAACCCAAAAGAAGCTGTTATGGCCCGGACCGCCTACCAGCACATTGCCCTCCTGGTCCTCGCAGCTTACAAGAACCGGAAGCCGAAACTTGGTAAACGGACCCAGCGGAGATGGCGATGAGGAGCAGCACACGCAATAGTGCTTTGTCGCAAAGTAATTGGCGCTGCAGAAAAGATAGTAGGTTGCATTGTGCTTGAGCATGCATCCCCCCTCGTTCCAAAGCGGCTCTTTGGAAAGGCATTCCCAGAGAAGCTCCGGCCTTGACAAAAGAACCGGGTTCCCCTCCGTTTCCAACAGATCCTCCTTGAGGGCAACGCCGTAGGTATGGCTCTGGCGTATCCCTCCGGGACGATACTCTGAACAGTCGCGGGAAAAAAGCAGATAGGGCCGGTCATCAAAGAACAGGCTGGCATCGATCGCCGAAAAGCCCAGATTCAGAAGCGGTTTTTCCACAGCGCGGAACGGCCCCTCCGGCCGGCAGGAAAACGCAATTCCCGGCAGCATTCGTTCACTTCCGGCGATGGCCGCCGAGTAAACCATTACATACTTTCCATCATGCTTTACAACCTCGGGCGCCCAATGCTTTTTTTGCGCCCATGGCGTACCTGCAAGGGCTGTTTTATACGAGCCAGTCCATTGGTGCAGGCTTTGCGTATGCCAGCAATAAAAGCCGGCGCCTCCTTTGGTGGCGTACAGGAAATATCCGTCGCCATCGGGCAGGATGCACGGATCTCCAATGGAGGCAATGGCCTGTGGATTTGAAAAGAACCATGAAGGGTCTGCCTTTTGCAATTCCACTGGAGTGACAGCCATCCTTCAATCCACTCCTTTACGCTCAGGGCCTGCGGATTTCGTAGCGTAAGTCATTGTAGTTCACGGTAATCGTTGTGCCGTCTGAAAAACTGGTGCGGTAAATATTGTCCGCAAGCTTTTCATGGTTTTCCATGAAGGCATACTGCAAATCCTTTAACTCCTCGTACTCGTCGTAGGCCCTTTTAATCGCCTCAACGCTGCGCGCAATCGCAGCATCATCTTCGCAGTGCAAATCATCATCGCCCATCCAGTTCCGGTCTTCTCCAAATTTGCTATAGAAATACATCAAAGGCCGTCCGCCATATTCAAGGAATTTCAGATGCTGATATTCCTCCTTGATCGGGTAGTTCACGGTTTGCGATGTGGGATTTGAAAGGACGATGCCATGATAAACAAGCTGCCAGAAGGGAATGCCCTCATCAAAGAGGGGATTCATTTCATGCGTCAACCTGGATTGAACGCCAACGTACAGGATTGCATCCAGTTCATCATTCATGAAATCCATATACCCCTCGGACTGTATTCCTCCGAAAAGCATCTTCAGATAGTGCGCCTGTTTGCGGAAGTAAGCCCGGGCTTCCTTGCGGCTGCAGGGATGGTTGGGATCATAGCATTTTTCCGGAATAATGGCTGTCAGCTCGTCGTTATAGTGAAGGCCGCTGAAGCCATAGGAGCGGACAACCGGCATGTCCTTTACCATGTAGTGCTCAAAGGCGGTTTTTGCACAAAGCGAATAGGGCTCGCCTCCATTGAGACCATCCTTTTTGTAATGCTCTCGAATATAGGGCGCAAGATCCCCGTTTTCATCGCGCTTTTTGGTCAGCAGATCCCGGTCAAAGTTGTCGGCGATCTCATAGGCGCCGCAGCTGACGGTATGGCAGACAACCTGATAACCCATACGCTGCGCCTTGGCAATAAACTGACGCAGCTCGGCATCGGTTCCGTAGCGCTCATCCAAAGGATATTGCTGCGGAAAGCGGCCGTCGTGTCCGCCGGGGCCCCACCCGACCAGGCAGATTTCCGCCTTCTTTATGCCTTTTCTGTACATTTCGTCCACAATTTTGTGAAGCGTTGCCACATCGCAGGTAACTTTCATGGGGGGCTCGTTTTTCAGATTCTGATGGCGCACCGGGGTAGGAATGGGTTTCCAGCCCATCCGAATTCGCAGCTCTAACCCTTCCGCCGCCTGCCGGAGCGTTTCGCGTTCCAGCACCTTTTCCCTGAGCGGCACGCAGCCTCCGTAGGTCAACTGGTACTGCCGATATGCCCGTGCCATATCCACATACGTGGCATCGGGCATCATCTGATAAACCACCTTTACATCCTCATCCGGGATATCGCCATCAAACTTGAAATGAGCGGAAAGACTGTATACGCCATGCTTGCAGCTCACTTGGAATCGGGAATCAAAATCCTCGCCCTGGATATGAACCATCACCGCATTGCGGTTGCCGCAAATTCCCGCTACCGGCATACCCGCAGGCCAGGTTTTGAAAAGCGTATCCGGCTTCTGGTCGAAACGGCATAACGCATACCCATAATAAAAATTGGTTGGAAAAAACATATAGCCCTCATCCCCGGCTTTGGCCGTGGTAAGGTTGGACTCCAAAAGCAGGGTTTCAAAGCGGGGAACCGTCAGCTGCGCTCTGGGAATGACGGCGGTGATCAATCCGCCATGTTCCGATACAACTGGTGTGAGTTGTACAACCTTTCCTTCCCGGGTAACTGCCGTCGCCAAAAACTGTACGTCCATATTTCACCCTCCGGACCTTTGCACAGGAATCCTGCGCTTCAGGCTGCCTTTCTTTATTATGTACAGCCATTATATTTTAATCAATCAGGACCCGCAATTTATGAATCGATATAATTATTGTGTTTTTCATCATTTTTGATTTTTGCTGTTGTTATTTTTTATATAGCAAAGGATTGCGAATTTTCATTTTTTATAATATAATTATTTATAAATTCATTTATTTCCAGCAGGAGGGACAAGCGATTATTCCAATAAAAATATAAGAAAGGAAATGTACAAATCGATGAAATACATTCCTTTGGAAGGCATGAACAAGGACATCCTGATACAAGACGTATATGGGCATAGCCAGAAATGGGTGAATGGCGGAAACTTTTCCTTTATTAACAATCCCCGCAGAAACAGCGGCTTTATGTATATTCTCAGCAAGCGCGTTGATATCACCATGAAAAGCGGAGTGCAAACAAGCTTTTTTCACGGCAATTTAATCTATATTCCTCAGTACAGCGAATACTTTATTGAATTCTGGGAGACAATGGGGGAATACAGTGATCTGCAGATTAATTTTATCCTTTGCGATCTTTCCGGCGAAACGTATTCGTTATCGGATCACATCACCTGCGTTCTCAACGAGGTTCCCTCTGAAATCGCCCAGATCTTTTATCAGACCTGCGACCTGACCAATAATATGAAAAATGCATATTTCCAGGTGATGGAGCAGCTTTACAAGCTGATGGGCACCCTTGTGGAATACCAGTTTATGCGTCAGGCCTCATTGCAACCGCAGCGCAGCATATCTCCTGCATTGCACTATATGGATACGCACATCCGCGAGAACACCTCCATCCCGGCATTGGCCCATATGTGCATGATGAGCGAGTCGGGCTTTCGCTCCGCCTTTAAAAAGCAGATCGGTATTTCTGCTACCCAGTATAAAATGCAATTGAAAATCCAGCGGGCAAAGTATCTGCTGGATAACAGGCCAGAGCTGGCTATCGTAGAGATTGCCGAGCTGCTGGGTTTTTGCGATGCGGCCTATTTCAGCAAAGCATTTTCCGAAGCAGTAGGTATGCCTCCAGGAAAATATCGAAAGGATAAAGAGGCCGCCCATCAGATGGAACGGCCATAACAATAAGCATTATTGGCTGAAGTGGGCCCTGCTTCCCTGACCTGGGGGGGGGGTGCGGACAGAAAGTGGGACAAGTTATTCTGCCAAACCAAGGTGCTGTCTATATTTGAAGGGACTGCCCCATCCAAAGACAGTTTAATGCGCTATTGTACCAATGAATTCGTTATCTAACGCTCCTCCAAAATCAGCCAGCGAACTCTTTGTCCAGGGGTGCCATAAAGCATTTCATTTTTTAGTCGTTCGAAGAAACCTTCACAAGCGGTGTGTCCTTGCGCATTTCCCCGGCTGCGCCATTGGCGCAGGGGGAGAATGTGTGCTGGCGGAAAAGACGCCGCAGGCGAACTTTTCCGATAAGCTCAGCATCATGTAGCGAACGCTCCCCAGAGGCTGCAGTTTTGTCCCCCATTTCCATTGCAGGGTCCCCTACCATCCCCTTCTTCCGTGGACCTTGAAAAGCAGCAGGAGCATTCCGCCCAGGGAGCCGAGTGCAAGCACGATCCAGAGCGCCAGGTCCGCCGCATCGCCGGTTTTGGGCGGTTGGCTGGAAATGTCCACGTTATCCCCGGGATCGACAGGGTTCACCGGGCCGTTTTCATTCTTCCAGAATAACGCAAAGGGAGAAAACTCATTTACCCTTATGTGAATCCCATATGGCGTATTTGCAAGGGTCCTTTCATCGGCAGCGTGCAGGAGCATGGTGTAATCGCCATCCGGCAGCGCATCATCGTCATTTCGGTCAAGCCCATAGTAGTGAACGATGAAAAACTCCGTATTCTGGTCCGTTCCCTCCGGATAGGGCCAATAGATGTCCACAGGGTTGCTGGCGGTAACCCAGACATTTCCGTTGCTGGTGTCCACCAGGTCAAGGTAACGGAATTCCACCTGATACTCCTGCGTGATTCGGGAGGAAAACGCCTCGAGCGCATTCTGGTGCAGCGGCGCCTGTGCCTCGCTCACAATCTCATCCGCCAGCAGCTTTACCGCGTTGTAGTTTTCTACCTCCAGAGGGCTCTTGTTGATGTAGAACAGCGTATCCGGCTCAACCTGCGCGGTAAAATTGTCCACAGGCTCTGTGGGCGCTACCGTGTGGATGGTCGTCGTGGGGTCTTCATCAAGCGTCACACCGCGGATGGTCAGTTTCGCCGATTGGACGCCAACCTTCATCTCGCGTATACGCTTGTCGGGAAAGGTGATGACCGCTCTGAAGAAATCGGCATTCAGCGCTCCTGCGTAGATGGTCATGTCGTAAATCTGATAGAGATCCTCCAGTTCGATTTCAAAGTCGTCGCTGTTGCTCCTGTGCCCCTCCTCATCGGTGAATGCAAGCCGGATTGGATCCTGCCCCTTCGCCGGTACGATGCGGTAAATGTACCGTCCATCGGCCATGCTGCTGTTTCCTTCTTTTGCGTCGTAGCGTTCCAGTGACCACGTCCTTGTCATGCCCGCGGCATCGGAATAGGCAAAGCTGAGGTAGGCCGAAAGATCAAGCGGCTCATCCAGCGGCGCACCGGCCGCCGTCTTGAGGGCCTGGTCAACATCCAGAGGCAGCTCTATGATGAAACCGGGCTCGGGCAGACCGTCGCTGACCGTATTGACCACATTGCCGCCCAAATCGGTGACCACGCTCTCATAACCTGCGCCACCCACATAGATGATAATATCTGCAAGAGAAATGACGACCGGTTTGAGCTCGCACAGGGTTGCCCAGTTGCCGTTGAGGCCGAACACCTGGTCGATCACGGTCACGGGGCCGACCCTGACGTTGTTTGCCATGGAATCGAATTTCCAGTCAAGCGTCTCATCGACTCCGGCGTACGGTTTGCCCAGGTAGCCGGGCGCCTGATGGCTGGCGGGAGCTGAGGCATTTTTATCTACGTCCGTATAAGCCGTCAGATAACGGCTGGTGCTGGAATAGCTGATGGGGGCGTCATCGTAGTTCGTGACCGCCACCAGCGCGGGCTGATAGTAGTCCACATTCTGCGCCCACAAGAAGATGCTGTCATCCAGCTCCAGCGTAATGCCATAGCCGGTATAATCCGTCGGCCGGTAGCCATAGCCGATGGCCTGCGAATGATAGCCGCCGTAGGCGCGTACGGAAGCGCCGTTTGTAATGGAAATTTTGAAGGCAACGCTTCGATCTTGATTCGCGACCGGATAACCCGAACCGATGCCGGCGCCGCCATAACTTCCGGAGTATCCCCGGCCGGTGCCGCCGTGTGCCGCAACGGAAGTCCCTGCTCCCGAAATGGAGATGCTGCCGCTTCTCTCGGGACTGACCTGTCCATCCACATCCCCATAATGAACAGGGCTGTAGGAGGTGTTGGTTCCGCCGCCGATGCCGGCCGCGCCGCCGCTCGCTCTGGCGATGACCGTTCCGCCGGTTATGCTGACTTCCTGGACGGAGCTGTTGTTGCCGCCGCCGATGCCGGCCGCGCCCATGGAGTCTTCAAACGGTCCTGCCGTTGCGGAGATAGAGCCGCTCGAAATCCGAATACGGCCACCGTCGCAGATGGCTCCGCCGCCGATGCCCGCGCCCAGCGTTCCGCCTTCCGCGATGATGCTGCCGCCGGAAATGAGAATGGAAATTTGAGAGGAGGCCGTGTCCTCGCCCTGTCCGCCACCGCCGCCAATGCCCGCGCCGTTCCCGGCGGCGTGGGCGCGGATGGTTCCTCCGTGCAGTTCAATGCGACCCACAACCTCGCCCCAGTAGTAGGGGCTGATGTCCGTATAATTGTTCATGTAGCCCATGTTGAAGCCGCCGGAACCGATGCCGGCCCCGCCGCCGAAGGCGTTTTCGCCATCTACATAAGCGGAGGCCGCGCCGCCGGAGGCGTCGAGGATGCCGGTGAAGCCCTCCGTGACGCAGACCAGTCCGAAATCGACGCTGTCGCCGCCGTGCTGGTCCTCGCCATTTCCGCCGATGCCTGCGTCTCCGCCGTAGGTGCCGCCCACAGCGTCTCCATCGCCGCCCTCAACGTTGAGCGTGCCGTCTCCGAAAAGATACAACTTTCCGCTGGCATCCGTGTCATAATTCCAATCGGAGTCATAGGCGGGCGCTACGCATATACCGGCAAAGCCGCTGCCACCGGTGAGACGGTTTTCGCCCACGACCGTCAGTTTAAGCGTCGCGCCTGCCTCAACCCGGATGGCAGGCTTGCCGGACGCTGTGATTTGCAGGTTGGAGATGGTGATATCCTGCGTTCCGCTCTGGATCACAATGGACTCGCTGCCCGTACCGCTGATGATGTAGGGGCCAGTAGATGCGGTCTGCGACGTTCCCTGCTGATAGCCCGTCTCCGTGATATAGATGGTTCCTTGGGCAATGTCAAGCTCTTCTGCGAGCGCACGGCTCCCTGTACCGCAGAATATCAGAATTGCAATCACCAGCACTGGGGCCATCAGAGCGACGAACGGTCTTGGTATCAAGAAAAAAACCTCCTCGAAATGATCTTTTTTCCCTGGTCAAGAAAAGCACGCCAGCGCCCTGACCTTGGTTTGTATGGGGAAGCGCTCGCATCCTCCGCTGCAAACGTCTCACCCGAAACAGATTTTCAAGCGGCGACCCATTTTGGGTGGGAACGCGACCATCTCAAAAACGAACTTCGCCTGTGTTTTGAAAATCGTGTATGGTCTGTTTTTGGAAACGCGTTGCAGCCGTGAGGCCTGAACATTGTATCCCGACAGTACAGGCACAGCCCCAAACGAGTATGTATGATATCGAAAAAGCCACCCTTTTCGGATGGCTTTGCCGTCATTGGTTGTTTTTGCGTCGCAATTGGTTAAGCGCTCAGGATAACGCACACGGTCAGGGTTTCCCCCTCCAGCTGATAGCGGATATTCCCTCCATATTTTCTGGCAGCAAGAACAACGCTGTCGATCCCAGTGCCTTTTTTCCGAAGCATCCCGTTTTCAATCGCCAGACCGGCCTTGCAGGGATTGCGGCACACGATCACGGTCTTGTCCGAAACCGTGTGGATATCCACGTGAATTTCCCCATGCGAGCCACATTCCTTGCAGCCGTTCAAAGCATTTTCCAGAAGATTGGAAAGAATGGCGACAAAATCGATGTCTGCAATGGGCGAATCCTGCTGCGTATCCGCAGACGCCGAAACCGCAATGCCGTCTTTTTGCGCTTTGATGGAAAAGCTGCTGAGGATGGCATTGACCGTGGCATGTGGACAAAACACCTTCGGCTTTGCCGTGTCCAGGCTCTCGTTATATTGCTCCACATAGCGCAGGGCTTCTCTGCTTTCGCCCTTTTGCAGCAACGCCACGATATTTTGATTGTGATGCCGGAAATCGTGGCGGATGGTTCTGAGGGTCATTTCCCCCTCTCTGGCGAGCGCAAGCTGCCCTTGCAGGTATTCTATATTTTTGCCGATAAGCTCCATGCTGCTTTCATCGCTCATATACTGAACCGTTTCGAAGATCACCCATAGCACCGAGCCATAAATCAGCACAACAACGGCAAACAAAAATATGTTTTCATCTTTATGGCCGCCATGCGGATAGAAAAGCACCACAAAAGAGGCAAAAGCCGCCAGGAACAGCAGGGAAACCAGAGAAATGGAATACCAGGTCCGCCTCTTTTTTACCGGGACCGTCCGTATGCGGGGACGGAAAAACGTCAGATACGTCAGTACAACCGGAATATACAGCAACGTTCTGGTGATATTCCTTGCATACTGCATTTCGATGTCCGACAGCGAGGGAACCAGCGCATCGGCGATCAGGACCACCGTGCAGTGGAGGATACAGAACAGATTGGAATAGCTGATAAACAAAAACAGCTTCTTGCACAGCGCATCCGACGAGGTCAGGACAAAAACGAAAAACCCGGCAACGATGGTGGCGGAAAACATGGCAGGCGCCGCATACGGTGACTCTGCGCCGATCCACGCCGAAACAATCAGCGTCCAGCCGATACAATATGCGGCAAACGCCGCATAGGCCGCCACGGTTTTCCCAGGCGAATATTTCCGCTCGGTCATGACGGCAAGACAGCAGACGTGTGTCAGAGCCAGCAGTCCCACCATCGCTGCATCATGAATCACCGCCCGGTTGCCTCCTTTGTATAGAAATCAAAGTACTGCTGTTTCACCTCGCTGCGCAGCCGTCTCGGCACGGGGACCGTCTCTCCGTCTGCCATTACCACCGCAGCCGGGAGCAGGCTTTGCACGCAGCGCAGATTGACGATATACGAGGCACCCAGTGCCGCGAAGCCGCTGGCGCCCCGAAACCGTTTCTTCAGTTCCGTCAGCGTCATGCGCGTTTTAAAACAGTTTCCCGATTTCAAATGGATTTCCAGGATGTGATCCCTGGCTTCCACATAGGTAACGGAGTATAAATCAATCCGATGAATTTCATTCCCGCATTGAAGGGGGATATACAGACGCCGGCGCCTTTTTTCCATCACCCGGTCAAGCGTATCCACCAGTCTCTTTTTCGTGTAGGGCTTTGTGAGATAGTCGTCTACATGCAGAGCAAAGGCCTCTACCGCAAAGTCCGGGCTGTTGGTCAGGAAAACAATATCGGTTACATCTTGGCTTTTGCGCTGGATTTCCCGCGCGACCTCAGTGCCAAGAACACCGGGCATGCAAATATCCAGCAGCGCAATATCCGGAGCGCCGCTTCTGTCTATTTCGTCCAGCATATCAAACGGACTGGAAAAGCAGCGAACGGAAAGAAGCAAATCCGGATGCGCTTCCGCATAGCCCGCAACGAGCTTTTGTACCGTCTCAAGCTCGCTTTTCTGATCGTCGCATATCATGCAAAGCATCATCTCGCCACCTTCTGGTTATATATTAAGAAAGTATCATCCGTATTATCAAAAATAGCGTATCATTATACCATGAAGCTCCCTTCCCTTCAAGAATTTGGGACGCATATTAGAGCACAGCGTCGGGGCACCTGTTCGAGTCCTATTGTGACCACCAGAAAAGGCCGTCGAGTGCAAGGCTCAAGGGGCAGGGGATTGACAAAGTGCGGGGCAGGGGCATCGTGTCCCGCTGCTTCATCATTCGCGCCTCCCGACGGTTTCCTTCTTTACTATCCGTTGCCGAAAGGATACAGGCCCCTGGCCCGATTTATTCTCCGAGACAAGCCGGGCAAAAAGTCTGCAGGATGCCAGGTACCCACGGCCGCGAAACCCGCCCCTTTTCCCCGGTTTCCAGAAAAGCGGAAAGCCAACGGCGCTGTAAGCGCAAGAAAAGCGCCCATGCCGGTAACTCTTTCCCGGCATGGGCTCTTCTTTCGTTCAAATGGGGGGCTGTCGCTCACCTGGCCCTGTCTTGCCTGCGGCGACTTACCATCAGCGCCGTCAGGCCGCAGAGGCTCACGACCATCAGCGCCGCCCACCATCCCGGCTGGCTGCCGTCGCCCGTCCGGGGCGGATCGGGATAGGCGGGAATGGCGATCATGACCGGATCGCTCACCGCGTCCATGGGGTCTTTTACCACGATATACACATACTGTCTGCCTCTGGGAAGCCCGGTCAGTTCAAGGGTGATCTCCTCATTTGCGATGCACGGCTCTCCCTCTCCCGAAGTATCGATCTGCGGATCTTCCAGCCACCGGTCCATCACCAGATAATAATAGCTGCCGGGCTCATCGCTGGTGAATGTGACCGTTGCCTCGGAGTGGCTTAAGCGCTCTACCTCCGTCACCTCAATGATCGGTTCATAAACCGTCACGCCGTTTGTGAGCACAGCATGATCCATGCCGATAATCAGGGAGGACTGCGTGGTATAGAGCTCGTGGATCGTGACCTTGGCCCCGCCGTTTCGCGTGATCGTGAGCAGGCTGTTGGCTGGCATCACGACCCGGTCAATCACGACGCTGCCCTCAGGCATTCCGCTGAGGTTGAGCGTCGTCTTTCCCTCCACATAGAGCGTTCCGATGGACACGCTCATCTCTGCCACCTTGCCCGTATCGTCAGGCGCCAGGGCGGTGAGGTTGACCGTCGTGTTTTCCTCGGCAAAGAGCGCCCCGATCGATACGCTGACATTTCCCGCCTTTCCCGTGATGGTCAGCACCGGAGTGCAAAGCGTCCCCTCCATTGTGAAGGAGGCATCGCCGCCATGGCCGACCTTGCCCGGCCTGCCGCCGTTTCCGCCCGCGCCGCCGACGCCGCCATCGCCGCCGTTTCCGCCATTTCCGGTGTCCCAGGATAATGAATCCCTGATGATTCCGCCTTTTCCGCCCGCGCCGCCGAAATGCTCAGCGCCGCCGCTTCCAGTCGCCATGCCGGTATTATATCACGGGTCCGGATCGACGTCATAGTCTCCCTGCGTGGTGGGAGGATGGCCCATTTCACCGACCGCTATGGCTCCCATGTCGTTTGCTCCGCTGGAACCTCCGTGACCGCCAGTCCCGCCACGGCCGCTGTCGCCGCCTGTACCATACCACGCGGATGTATACTTGATCTGCGTTCCGGAAGCGATCGTGACCCCGTCTGCAAAAACATAGTCTGACGTCAGCCTGAGAGAAGCGTTTCCGCCGTCGCCGCCATCGCCGCCGTCGCCACCCCGGCCGCCCTTTCCGCCAGTCCCGCCGTTACCGCCATCACCGCTTACATGAAACGGCAAAAAAAACCGCATCGCCGCCGTTCCCGCCGCGGCCGCCGTTTCCTCCGTTGCCGCCATCGCCGCCATGGCCGCCGTTGCCCCCTTCACCGCCGTTCCCGCCTGTAACGGTAATGACGCCGAAGCTCTCGTCAGACAACTCCAATGAAAGCGGCTGCCCGTCCGCGCCGTCCCTTCCGTCCGCGGCCTTCTCCTGATCGGCGCCGCGGGTCCCGACCGCGCCGTTACTGCCGCGTTTCCCGTCGTGGGAAATGGTCGCTTTGCCTCCGTTCCCGCCGTTTTCGCCATTTCCGCCATTTTCTGCTTTTTGCGTTTGATCCTGCCCCTTTTCCCCGTCCTCTCCATTTTCCGCAATGACGGTAAGATCGGCTCCTGCCGCAAACGCCGCAACGGGCATTTGCGCAAAAAGCACCGACAGGATCACCAGAACCATCAGGCACTTTCTCATTGCCATCCAAGCCTTCCTCCCAGCGTAAAACTGCCCGCCTGGCAGCAGAATGCATCTTTACGTATATATCATAATGACATTTTAGCGTCAATGCTTTCGTTTGATTTCAACATCGAATCGCTGCAGGACTACGATACATGTTTGGACAGGAAAGGAAAAAGCAGGAATCTTGCGCATTCATCTGGTATCGTTGAGTTGCAGCAACAACTAAGGAAGTCACTCAAGCCTCATGAAGCGGATAATATGAAGTACCGCCAGTTTCCGATGGAACCTGCAAAGAAATATGGCGTAAGCCGGTCAAGCAGCGAGGACAACAACACCCGGTCCTACATCTACTTCTGGCTTGGCTGCCACGACGGGTCCCGCCCATCCCTGGTCTGCCAGTCCCACCGGCCTCATAGGCATCCAACCGGCATGCCCAACCAAAAGGAACGCAAACTCACTGCCGACATGCACCGGCAAGACCCTGACCTGGGCATTGTGAAGTTGTGTGCACAGCTCCGAAAGTGAGGGGATAACCCAACCGTAGAAAGCCTGTAGGGGGTGCAAAGGCAGGGTTGTATAGCAAAAGTTTTGAGGGAAAAACCTTACAAGTCCAAACCTTATGAGCAGGCGCAACATCCCGGGCAGCTTGTTCAGCTCGATGTGACAGTTTTATCCCGGCGCTGCATCGCCGGTCTGCAATTGAAGCTGTATCCATACACCGCTCTGCGCGATTCCATCCGCCACATGCGTCCCGGCAGTTCCCAGAGATAACCTTTTTTTAATACGTTTCACAACCTACAGAAAAAGCGCCCCGCCTAAGCGGGGTACCAGACTGTCAACAAGCCCATTTTGAGAGGTTTGGAAGGCCGAAGTCCTCCAAGTGAAAACCGAATCCAGCGACATGTACAGTGGACTCGTAAGCCTTCCGAAGCAAGGCTTGGATGCTGACTAAATGCGGAGTACAGGGGGGATCATCCCCCTGCCTGGGTTTGAGGAGCGCCCCAAAGCCTTATGCCGCAAAATTTCTCTCCAAATACATGGGTTGTTCAACGTCTTGAAGCCTTGCGCGTTTCTCTGGCCACGCTGGAGGCGCCGAAGGGAAGCGTGTGCCCTGTGGGCACTTGCATGAAGCGCAAAGCGACCCGCAGGCGTGAGCAAATACAAGCGCTACGCGCGGCCAGCGCGCACAGCGCCGATGTTTGCGAGGAGAGGAAACGTGCCCTGGCGGAAAAGGGCGCCGCATGCGCGCTTTTTCGATACGCTGACGCCCCCGCTTAAGCGGGGGCGCAGGATAGAAACCAACTGATTATTTTATTCGGCGGGAGCCTCGGCTACCCCCACAATGCGGCCTTCGCCGTAGGGATTGGCATATGCCTCGCCTACCACACCTTCCAGGGTGCCGGTAATGTAGTCGATGAGCACCTGATTATCCAGCTTGACCTCGTCCTGGAGCAGGTTGCAGCCCTGGAACATGGTAAAGCCGTCGCCGGCGTCCTTGAGCATATAGTTATGGGAGGCAACGGTATAGGTCTTGGTCAGGTCGAGGTCCTCCCCGGCGACCTTGACGTTCTTGACGCGGTATTCGCCGTCCACGCCAGTGAACAGGCCGTTCTCGTCAGCAGTGCAGGAGGACTCGATGTAGGTATGAATCTCGTAAGTCAGGCCGGAGACCTGCAGGAAGCCGCCGTTTTCGCCGGGCACGTTGCGGGCGCCCCACTCCAGCGCGTCAAGTATCTGCTGGCCGGTGGCCTCGACCACGCACAGGGCGTTGCCGAAGGGATGCACCTGAAGGATATCGCCCAACGTGATATCGCCCGCAGGAATGGAGACGCGGATGCCGCCGCCATTGACGAAGGCCACGTCGGCATCGCCCTGATCGCGGTAGGCGTCGGCGCACAGGTCGCCCAGATTGGTCTCGGCGTTGCGGATGATGCGGATGGGCTGACCGTTTTCATCCACGGCTTCGGGGTCGTTAATGGTCAGCTCCACGTCGGATTTGGCCACGACCTCGCCCAGCTTCTCGTCGAGGGTCTCGGTGGCTTCGGCCACGGCGGTGGTAATATCGTTCTCGATTCCCAGCAGCGCGGGCACGGACACATCGTTGGTCCAGGTGTACAGGCCGGTCTGGATGGAGCCATCGGCGGCGGAGATGCGGGCGTAACCGATGCCGCCCAGCTTGGTGCCGCAGCCCGAGCGCGGCACGTCCTCGCCGTCCTTGTTCTGCATGACCACCTGATCGGTATCATGGCTGTGGCCGTCCAGGAAGGCGTCGATGCCGGTGGTGTTGGCAATCACATCGGCATAGGTGTAGGGCGCGCAGGTAGCCTCGTTGCCCAGGTGGGCCATGGCGATGACATAGTCCGCCCCCTCGGCGATGGCCGCGTCCACGGCGGACTGCACGGCAGCGTAGAGCTTTTCGCCCGTCTCATCCTGCATGAAGCCGTAGATGAAGTTGCCCTCGTCATCCTGGAAATACTTGGGGGTAGAGGAAGTGATGGTCTTGGGGGTCGTCACGCCGACGAATGCGATCTTCACGCCCTCAATTTCCTCGATCACATAGGGATCGAACACCAGCTCGCCGTCCTTGTTGAAGTTGGCGCTGATGTAGGGAAAGTCCGCCATTTCCGTCAGTTCAAGGAAACGGTCCATGCCATAGTCAAATTCATGGTTGCCGGGGATGGCCACGTCGTAGCCCACGTCGTTCATCAGGCCGATGATGGCTTCGCCCGTGGTCATGGTGCCGATGGGTTCCCCCTGGATGGCGTCGCCATTGTCCACCAGCAGTACATGGCTGCTTTTTTCCATGGTATCCCGCACGGCGGCCAGACCGGCGTAGCCGAATCCCTGGTCGATGCCGCAATGCACGTCGCTGGTAAACAGCACGACAATGTCCTTGGTCAGCCCGGTTTCCTCGGCGAAAGCCGAGCCGCCTACAAGCAGAAGCAGGGCAAGCAGTAGAGCCAGAAGTTTCTTCATGGAACGGTACCCTCCTTTTGTTTGATCCGATTGCTGTTTGTATTATACCACAACCAGTGATAACTTCCTATCAAAACCAAGAAAAATCGGGAAGAATTTTTCGTTTTCCTCCCGGATGGACTTTTTTTCAAAATCGTGGTAGACTTTGGTATTCACTTGTTCTGTCTCACGGAAGATGGCGGAGGTTATTCGATGATCGCAATCCGGCTGCTGTTGTTGACACTGTCCCTCTATGGGCTGTCGCGCCTGGCCATGCGGCGCCTAAGGCTTCCGGTAGAGGGGGCGCTGCCCCTTACGATGGTATCCGCCGCGATGCTCACCACGCTTGCAGGCATGCTCAACCTGCTGCCTGAAGCCGTATGGCTGCTGTGGGGAGCGGGCCTCGTCCTGGCGGCAAATTCCCTGTGGCGGCGGGAATCGCTGCGTGCCGTCGTTACGCCGGGCACATGCTTCTTTGCGGCTGCCGCGATAGGACTGGCGTTTCTAATGAATGGTGCACGGGTTTTGCAATATGACGATTTCAGCCACTGGGCGCTGGTGGCACGCACCATTCTTGAGCGAAACGCGCTGCCCACCTTTCGGGATACGACCCTTTCCTTTTTGAATTATCCGCCCGGAAGTGCCTGCTGGATTTATTTTTTCTGCCGTCTCTGCGGCACAGAAAGCGAGGGCGCCATGCTCTTTGCCCAGTCGCTGATGATGCTGGCATGCCTTCTTCCCCTGTTTTTGATCGCGCGCAGGCGGCCCGTGTGGTCGGTTTCGCTGGCCTCCGTCGTTGCAGCATATGCGTTTCTTTCACGAGAGACACAGCTGATGACGCTTTATGTCGATCTGCTTCTTCCAATGGTGGCCGCAGCGGGCATGCTTCTGGCCCTCTCCAGTATCCGCGAGCCCCGCAGAGCCGCTTTACTGGCGCTCCCTTTCTCCGTCTATGCCTATCTGGTCAAAAACAGCGGGATTCTTTTCTCGCTCCTGATTTCCCTGCTGCTGGCCGGTATCGCCCTGTGGAATCGGCGGCAGGGCCGCCCGCCTGCACGGCGCGACTGGCGGTGCATCCTGGGGGCCTGCGTGGCCCCCGTGGGTGTGCTGTACATATGGAACCGGCATACGACCATGGTGTTTGAAAATGCGTCAGCTACCAAGCATGCCATGCGCCCGGGACAACTTTTGTCTACCTTTTCGGAGAAAACGGCTGCCGAAATCTCCGATATCTGCTCCGCCTATGTTTCCGCCCTTGGCGAAGCGTCGGTGCTGCCGCTGGCGTGCCTTGCGGTGATGGGCTTATGCCTGCTGGCTGTAAGCGCGCGCCGCCGCGCCCTGTACCGTCCGGGTGCAGGCGCGCTCTGCGCAGCCGCTCTTGTATCCGTCATTTACCTGTCCGGTCTGCTGTTGATGTACCTGTTTTCCATGCCCACGGGCGAGGCCCTGATACTGGCGAGCCTGAATCGCTATCTGAGCACGCTGGACCTGTGGCTGGTCCTGATGACCGCGGCTGTGGCGCTGGCATCGCTCGGCGCCTGTCCGCCGCGGGGACGTCAACGTTTTTTATATGGAGCCGCCGCGGGACTGTGCGCTGTGGTTCTGCTGTTTTTCAGCGGGTTTCCGGACGCGTCCGTGCTGCATCACCGTCAGTTGTACGCTCAGTCGGACCGTGCCAAAGTCGACGCAGCTATTGCCGAAAAAGGCATTCCTGCCGGCGAGCGCTATATCCTGGTAGGCATGCAGGACGGCGGCAGGGCCTACTATATTTTTCAGTATCTGCTGGACCCGGCGTTCCTCTCTCTGAATCTGGAGGACTGGCGTCAGGCGGACGCGATTCTGATTTACGATCCCAAACCGCTGGAGCTGGTCTATATTGAACAGACCATCCTGCCATCCGGCGAAGCACCCGTCATCTACGACTGCCGCTAGCGCCCTCATTTCTCCGGCATGGGGATGGTATACAACGGCCGGGCAGTGGGCATCGGCGGCAGCGTCAGCGAAGGCGCAGCCGAGGGTGCGGTTCCTTGGCCTGCCTCTGCCTGCGAAAGGCTTTCGGCCTGGGCCGCGAGCGTCTCGATGGTCTGCGCGTCCTCCTGCGCCCGCTGTTCGTAGGCCAGGGCTGTCTGGGCGCTTTCCTCCATCAATGCGTCCAGCTGCTCTTCCAGCTCATCGGCGCGTGCGGATGCGGCCTGGCTCCGGGCCGCTGCGTCGTCCAACGCTTTTTGGGCCTGTAAAAGCTCCATCGCCAGCGTGTCGCGCTCCTCTGTCAGCGCGTCCAGATCCGAAGCGAGCGTATCCCGCTCCAAAAGCAGCGCATCATAGTCCCCCGCCAGCACCTCCGCCTGACGCCGAAGCTCCTCCTGGTCCTTGCCCTCCTGAACGCGCTGAGCATCCGACTGCGCCATGAGCTCCGCGAGTTCCTGCTGCCTCATCAGCGCCTCGTCCCGCTCGCGGGCGGCTGTCTCCAGCGAGGCGGAAAGATCACCGTTTTGCGCCTCCAGCTCGTCGGCGCGTTCGGTCTGCTGTTTCACCTGAAGGGCCATTTCGTCCATCAGGGTATTTTTTTCGGTTATCTGGCGCATCTGCTCCACGCTGCCCGCCACGATAAACCCCGAAACCGCCAGCAGCGCGATCATCAGCGCCGTCACAATCATCACCGTCTGTCTCATATGCGGTATCCCCCTTCCATCTGCGCATTCAAAAAGCGCCCGGTGCAAGTATGCCCGGACGCCGGGGGAAAAATACCTGTCATTTGTCAGGGTGTCAACGGCTCGTCCACCTTCTCCTGCGCGCTGGGCAGGGGCGGAAGTTCACGGATGTCGGAGATGCCGAAATGTTCCAGAAAACGGTCCGTGGTAGCGTACAGGATAGGCCGGCCCAGCGCCTCCTTACGCCCGGCCTCCCGGATGAGCCCCTTGTGCAGAAGCGACTGAACGGAATAGTCGCACTTGACCCCGCGCACCTGCTCCACCTCGCCCTTGGTGACGGGCTGGCGGTAGGCGATGACAGCCAGCGTTTCCATGGCGGTCTGCGAAAGGGTCTGGCGCTGCACGGGCTGAAGCAGGCGTTCTACATAGGGCGCGTATTCCGGGCGCGTCTCCATGCGCAGATGGTCGCCATAGCGGTGTATGGTCACGCCGCGGCGTTCGCATTCGCGCTGCAGCTCCTCCACGGCATGCATGATCTCCATCTCGCTCACCTCCAGCGCCTGCGCCAGGTCGGCCACAGCCACCGGCTCACCAGCGACAAAGAGAATCGCTTCCAGGATCTGCGGAATTTCATTCGGCTCCATCCGTTTCCTCCTCCCGACGGCCCGGCACCAGCATGATGCGGTCAAACGTGCCGTTTTGCCTCACATGCGCCTTGCCCAGCTTCAAAAGCTCCAGCAGAGCGATGAACAGCGTGACCACCTCTTCACGGTCCGGCTGATCGCTGAACAATTCGTCAAAGCTGACGCTGCCCAGCACCAGGCGGCTTTCGATGGTCTCCATGCATCCTTCTACAGTGTAGCTGTCACGCCGGATATCGCGCAGGCGAAAATCCACCTCGCGCGGCTCGGCCGGCCGGCGGTCCTGTACGCGCAGCAGCGCCTGCCACAGCGCTTCCAACGTGAGTCCGTCCAGTTCCAGCGTAGGCGGGGGCAGGGGGTATTCCTCCGGCAGCTTGCCAAAGAGCTTGAGGGCGCTTTTTTCAAACTCAGCCATGTTGCGCGCACTTTCCCGGAACTGCTTGTACGCCGTCAGGCGGGCGATAAGGGCCTGTTCCGGGTCCTCCTCTTCCTCGCGGGGCGGTTTGGGCAGGAGGCGGCGGCTCTTGATTTCCACCAGAAGCGCGGCCATGGCGATGAATTCGCTGGCCTCGTCCATGTCAAAATCCGGCGCGCCGCGCACGATTTCGATGTATTGCTCGGTGATCTCGCTCACGAAGATATCCGCAAGGTCGATCTTGGCCTTTCCCACCAGATGCAAAAGCAGATCCAGCGGCCCGTCGAATTGCTTCAGATGAATGCTGACCGCCATCAGCCGCGCCCCGCGATGGCCAGCATCAGATTGAGCACCGCGTCCTCCACCGCGCCGGTCACGGAGGAAAGAATGCCCGTGAGCGCACCGGTCAGGCACAGCGCGATCAGCACCACCTGCGTGATCTGGAACATATTCCGATTGAGCGTAAGCCTGCCCCTGAGCACGACGTCGTTGAGGATGTGGAAACCATCCAGCGGCGGGATCGGCAAGAGATTAAAGATGCCCACGCACAGGTTCATGGTGGAGAACATCAGCAGAAAACGCTGGATGTACTGCACCCAGGGATAGCGCATGGCATCGACATTGTCGGCTCCCGCGCCGCCCAGGAGTACCGCATAGCCGATTCCATCGGAGGAAAGCAATTCCTTCGCTCCGTAGAAGTTGATTACCTCCGGCTTCCACAAAAGGCTGTTGAAGCCCACCGCCAAGGCCAACGACAGCAGAAACAGCGTCAGGTTCACCGTGATGCCCGCTATGCTGACCAGAAAATCGTCGCGACGGTAGTTCTGAAAGTTGCGGGGGTTGACCGGCACGGGTTTGGCCCATCCGAACCCCAAAAAGATCAGACACAGCGTACCCAGCGGGTCCAGATGCCTGCGCGGGTCCAGAGACAGGCGGCCCAGCATTTTGGCGGTGGGGTCGCCGCATTTCCAGGCCACGTAACCATGCGCGATTTCATGCAGCGTCAGCGTCAGAAGGACCGACACCGCAAAGTAGAGCAAATACAGGATAAACCCTGCCGGATCGCTGGTAAGCCACTGCATCCAGCCCTGCAAACGGTTGAGAATGCCCATAGGCCCGCCTCCTTGCGTTCAGGGATAGCGGTTCAATTATATCAATCCGCAGGGAAAATGGCAAGGCAGGAATGGATCGAACGCGGCACCTGCTTGACCAACAGTCCGCAAAAATACGAGGGCGCCCTGAGCAAAGTGTGCGGAAGAAAGGGGTCGCCTCTTTCCTCCCCGCGCTCCGCATGCGCATCCCTCCCCCGCGCATACGCTCCCCCAGGAGGGGATGTACATTGATATCAGCGTTTCTGTTCTGGATCATCAAGGATTGCTTGTTCCTGCTGGGGTATCTGTCCGGGCGGCAGAGCTTTCTCAAGCCGCTGAGCCCGGAGGAAGAACGGGCGGCTCTGCTGCGCATGCGCGAGGGCGACGAAACGGCCCGCCAAATGCTGGTGGAGCACAACATGCGCCTGATCGTGCATATCGCACGAAAGTACAAGGTACCCGGCTGCACCTTTGACGACCTGATTTCCATCGGTTCAGTGGGACTGATCAAAGCGGTACGCAGCTATGACATGCGCACGGGCACCTCGCTTTCGACCTACGCGGCGCGGTGCATTGAAAACGAAATTCTCATGAGCCTGCGCCAAAGCCGCAAGCAGCAGGCCGACATCAGCCTGGATGAGCCGCTGGGCACCGACCGCGACGGCAACGCCGTATCCTTTGCCGACCTGCTGGGGACGCCCCCGGACATGGTGGAGGACGAGGTGCGCCGCCGTGTGACGCTGGACCGCGTGCGCAAGGCTCTGCCCCGCCTGCCCGAGCGGGAGCGCCTGGTCATTACGTTGCGTTACGGCCTCAAGGACGGCGTGATGCATCCGCAGCACGAGATCGCTGCCATGCTCGGGATTTCGCGCTCCTATGTATCGCGCCTCCAGTATTGTAAACGGTCGATCCTTAAAAAATCGCTTCCGGCTCACGGAAGCGGAACCTGATGATGATCTCCTTGGATTCGGTCAATTCGATACGTTCGATGAGACTGACGAGAAGCTCCCGGCTGGTAAAGGCACAGTGGAGAAACTGCTGAACCAGCTCCCGCGCCCGGTCCTCGATGGGGACCGGGTTTTTCTTCTGGGCTTCCAGCTCTCTCAGCTTTTCCTCCAGCGCTGTCCGTTCCGCTTTGATGCGCCTGTAGAGGCGCTCGAAGTCCACATCCGCCAGAAGCCCGTTTAGCCGGTCCATGTATATCCGGTCCAGATGGGCCGTCATGCTGTCGATCCGGGCGTGAAGGGCGGAGAGCTCCTCTTCCCGGCCGTCCACCCTGCCGCTTGCCGCCACGGCCGCAGCAGCGATGGGCCGCAGGCGTTCGGGATTGAGGTATGCCTCGCAGACTTCCCGCGTCCTTTCGATGACCGCCTCCGTTACGGTCTGTTCCTTGATGGAGTGGCAGCTGCACACGCCCGCCTTCGTGAAGCGCTGATAGGTGCGGCAGACAAAAAACAGCCGGTCTTCTCCCGCCGCGTTCCTGCGGTTCATCACTGCCAGCGGATAGCCGCATTCATGGCAGAAGATCAGCCCTTTAAGCAGAAAATCATAGGTGCGGCTTCTGGTGTTCCTGCGACTGTTCACCATCAGCTGTACCTTGCGGAAGGTTTCCGGGTCGATGAGCGGCTCATGGGTGTGCTCAACCACCACCCACTGCTCCGGCTGCCGGCGCAGGCACTTTTTGGTCTTGTAGCTGATTCTGGCCGTTCTGCCCTGCACCATATTGCCGATGTAGGTTTCGTTTTTCAGCATGGCGGTGATGCGCTCGCTGGACCACTGTCCCGAATACGGCCCGTGACAGGAGAGCGTCAGCCCGGCGTAGGCCGCCGGGGAAAGCACGCCTTCTTCGTTGAGCCGCACCGCGATCTGGCGGCAGCTCGTCCCCGCCAGCGCCATGGCGAAGATGCGGCGCACGACGGGGGCCGCATCCTCGTCAATGACAATCCTGTTCTTTTCCGACGGGTGCATCCTGTAGCCGTACATGGGCTTGCCCCCGATGAACTCCCCCTTGCGCTGCTTGTCATGCTTCACGGACTTGATCTTCTTGGAGATGTCCTTGGCGTACATGTCGTTCATGATGGCCCGAAACGGGGTGATGTCATTCGCCGACGATTCTATGCCCGTATCCACCCCGTCCAGCAAAGAGATGTAGCGCACGCGCTTTTCCGGGAAGTACCGCTCCATGTAGTGGCCGGTCATGATGTAATCGCGGCCCAGACGGGAAAGGTCCTTGGTGATGACCATGTTGACCCTGCCCGCCTCAATGTCCCGCAGCATCCGCTGAAAACCGGGTCGGTCGAAGCTGGTGCCGCTCCAGCCATCATCGATGTAGGTATCATAGACGTCCAGACGATGCTCGCGGACGAAGGCATGGAGCAGGGACTGCTGGTTGGTCACGCTGCCGGACGGCCCTTCGTTCTCATCCTCCTTCGACAGTCTGATATACAATGCCGCATGGTAAGCCTTGGGATTGCTTATCTCCAGATACATATCCGTCCTCCTGAGACAAGCGGCCATTCATCGGCTCGATTGTACCGCGGCTGGCGCCTGGGTGGCAAGGATGCGGCTGAGATAAAGCCGGAAGGATTCCTCGAGCAGTTGGGCAAGGCTGTTTCCGGCCTGGGCATATTCGCAGCGAACGACAGGCATCGGTTTCGTTTTCACACGCATCACCTCCATGGCAGAGCGTATGTTCACACACAGACATTTTTGCTTGTCCACCGGAAAATCGAAAGGGCGCCTTGCTCAGCAATGCATCTCTTTTGTGGGATGGGATGCGGGACCCGTCCGAACGAAGCCCGGTTTCTTCCGTCAGCAGGTCACCATCCGTCCCCGGCATATGCCTGACATAGAGCACCTTCTCCTTCGGCGAGCACAGCACAACCGTGGAGGACAACGGAAAGAATCCGGGTGTCAAGGAAGTGGTCGCGGTCGGCAGAGCAACCGGGACGGGCTCCAAGGCCTGCCGGAAGATTGCAGGCGAAATTCGGGAGAGGACAAGAGTTCCGGAGAAAGCCTTCAACGATGTGAGGTCTAAGCGGTGGTTCAACGGCCCAAGTGTGATCCGCTTTTCCAAACATGCCGTTATGATAGACGGTAGGAAAGCATGAAAGCGGTCATAACGGCCCGTTTCTGCAACAACCGGTCTTTGCTTTGATCTTGTAAACCCGGCACATTTCCGTAGCGTCCATCACATCCGGACGGCGTCGAAGAGTGCGGCCGTCTGGCATACGGACCATAGCCATCTCTTTTTTCCAGAAAACAGAATCATGACAAATGAATCAGAAGCAGGGATTTGCCGTATTTGCCCTGCGCCCCGGCAAGGTCAACGGGATGCGTGGATCGCTCCTGCCTACGTCATCGTCACGGCGCCCTGCTCGCCGCTCTGCCGCACGGGGGATTGTACCTGTAACCCCGTATGTTCATTAGTCGAGCAAATCGTCGGGAACAGCTGGTTGCTCATTATGTACCACGCCCTCAAGTCTGCCCTGAAAATCGCAGGAAAGCACGGAAGCCCAGCAGAAGAACGAGTTGGTGAAACTGCGAATGCAGGCAAAGTTGCTGCAAAATTTTCTGTCAGAAGTTGAAGGGAAGGTAAAACTGAAATCTCATTTCATTGAGCGTTTTCACGACACCTATCCTGTCAAGGCCATGTGCGAAGCATTTGAGATTCCGCACAGAGGACATCCTTTCTGGCGTACGTTTCAAAAGGAAATGCCCAGGGACCAATGGCTGGGCGATCTGATTGTGGAATGCCAGCAGCAATGCAATCCGGCCTACGGTATCCGGCGTGTTCGCCGCTGGATCCAGCGGCAGAACGAAAAATCAGTGAAGCCCAAGGCGCTTCTGCGTGTCATGCGCAAGACCAAACTGCTTGCGCAGATTCGGCGGTGAAGAACGTATCCTCAGCTCAAGAGAAACATATTCAAATATCCCAATCTGTTGCAGCGTGCCTTTGAGCAGTGCAAGCCCAACAGATTCCGCGTAACAGATATTACTTATATTCCCACGCCTGAAGGCATGCTGTACATGTGTGCAGTCATAGCTCTTTGTGAACGAACAGCATTGGTAGTGATATGTCTGCAGCGCTGGTCACACAGACGATCCGAGACGCTCTGAGCACAGAAAAGGTCACCGGTGGACTCTCCCTCCACAGTGAGCAGGGGTCGTAATACACTTCCTCCGCATACTTTGACCTGACAAAGGATAGCACTTTCACCCTTCCATTTCCAGCTCGGGATGTCCCTATGACAAACCGGCCATGGAAACTTTCTTTGGTACGGTCAAGTGAATGTCTGTATCGGGTTCGTTATGCGACTCGTTCTAAGGCTGAAGAACCGATTGCTCAGTACGTTCACTTCTGCAACTTTGAACGCATCAACTTCAAAAACGGCCTCACTCCCTACGAAATCAGGAGCAAGGCCGCGTAATCTCGCTTTTCTACGACAGGCTTTTCTTTTTGGCGTCTACTCTACCGGGTACTGTCAAGCGTTGCAAAGCCACTTTCAATGCTCATTCCTCCCTATTGTTGACCTCTTACCAATCCATCTCATCTTTATACATGCAAATGCCGTATTTCCGGATCTCCTCCGGGACGTCTTCCTCCTCTGTTTTTTCCTGTGTATAGAAATCCCAGTCCCATTCGCAACCTTTGATCCAGTGCTTTACATAGGCCATGGCTTTCGTAGTGTTCTGACAGTGCGCATTGACGACCGTTACCAAAAAGCCGCTTTCCTCGGGGCCGTAATAGGCAATATGGGGGATCGCGATCAGCCTTCCGTCTTCGCTGTAAATACCGTTTGGAACAGGCCAGTCATAGCTGCGGGTCAGCCAGAAGTTGTCCTGCGAAAAATCATAAAGCAATCCCGCCCTGTCGAGCGCGTCCAGATCACTTTCGTTTTGGATGAGGATGTTGGCGACATCCCAATCCCGGGGTCTTGAAAGCAGGTCGTCTATCTCCCAATTCAGAAGTTCACCCGGTTCCACCTTAAACGCGATAGGGGGAGCTTCGACGCGTACAATGCCCTCTACGCCGCGCACCGTATCTGCGGAACGCCTGCCCAGGATCGCGCGGGCAAACGGACCGGGAACGCCGCTTGGCTCTCCCGAATAGTGTTTGCAGATCAAAAGTGTGGCCTCGCCGGTCACATGATCGTAGTCGTAAAAATAGACTTGATGCGCCAGAAACGGATGTTCCGGCAGCAGGCCCTGCAGTTCATCGGGAAGAAGCCACTGCTGCAGAATAAAATCTTGAGTAGGAACAAATCCATACTCCTGCACCAATCCCTCATCCGCCAGTTTCTGCAAGTCCACATCCTTGGAGGACACGATCGCCAGATCCCAGCTTCCTGGCTTGCTGATCAGGTCTTCCGTTGTCCCGCCCAAACGTATCTTCGCGGGCCAGGAAAGGCGGGTGCCGTCAAGGTTTTCGTTCCAGTAGTCCAGCATGCGTGTGTACAATTCCTGCCCATCCTTTGCGCCCCATGCATTCAAGATGGACGCTATACTTGAGGAACCCCTTGTTTCTTCACAAACCGCCAGTGTAAACATTGAGCACAGGAAAACAAGTGCAGTGAATAATACAATCCTTTTTTTCATTTCCTTTTCCTCCCCGAATCCTTTTTTCCTTCCTTGGCATAACGGCCTCGTCTGGCAATGACTGCAAATCCACTCGCAGGTTTAAGGATTTGGATTTCATTCAGAGGATAGAACCTCCAAACATACAGGTTCCCCTTACCAATCTATCTCATCTTTATACATGCAGATGCCGTATTTTCGGATTTCCTCCGGAACGTCTTTCTCTCTCGTTTTTACCCCCAAGATGAAATCATAGCCCCATTCCTGGGATTTAATATAGTATGCAATATAATCCAGAGCCAAAGGAATGTCCACAGCCATCGGGTTTACAACCATCACCCAGTTCCCTTCGTCCCATATTGCAAAGGGAATGGCGATCAGTCTGCCGTCCTCGCTGTAAAGGCTGGTTGGAATGGGCATGTTGGTCGTATTTCGCGAGGACAAGTAGGGATCCGAAGAAAAGTCCAGCCTCATCCAATGGCGCTAGTTCGCTTATATCGCTGATCGCAATTTCCGCAACATCCCATTCCGACGGGTTGCGAATCAGATCTTGCAACGTCCAGTCGCGGCCATCGGAGGGGGAAAACAATTTACGTCCGTTGACGGAACACCGCACACGCACGATTCCTTCGACCGACCGTATCTGAGCAGCTGTTCGTCTGTTCAGAATGGGAGCGGAAAAAACATCGGGGACTCTGGGAGAATTCTTTTTGCTACCGATATCTGCCTGACAGATCAGGAGTGTTGCATCATCCGTTTGGGCATCATAATCGTAACAGTAGACTGAATACATCAGGATCGGATCGACGGGAAAGATGTCTTTCAAATAGTGAGGAAGCAACCACTGAAACAAAGCAACCTCATCCGCCGGAAAAAAGCCCGCGGCTTTGATAAGCCCTGCATCTGCCAGTTCCTGCAAATCCACATCCTTTGACGATACGATCGCCAGATCCCAGCTTTCCGGCTCATTGATCAAATCCACCGTCGTTCCACCCAGACGTATGTTCAGAGGCCAGGAAAAGTGGGTTCCGTCAGAATGTTCGTTCCAATAGTCCAGAATGCGAAGACGCAGTTCCTTTCCATCCTTTGCGTTCCATGCGTTTAAGATGGACGCGATACGTGGAGAAACCCCTGTTTCTTCACAAACTGCAAGCGTAAACGTTGAACACAGAAAAACAAGTGAGGCGAATAGAGCGATCATTTTTTTCATTGTCTTTTCTCTCCAAAAGCTATTTCATCTTTCTCAAAGCATTTTAAGAAACCAAGGCAAGCTAAAGCAATATCCATGCTTGCCTTGGCTATTTCTGTGTATTAGTACCATTTAATATAGTTAAAATATCCGTGGAACTCAAGGAAGCCAGAATCCCGGTCATCTAAACGCGCTCTAAAAGATATATGTTTTTGATACCCCTGACAATCTGCGGTATATGGATGTACTGTGGAGTTTGAGCCGGAGTACACCCATGTAGCACTAACTGCATTTTCGAATTGATGAACGCGAGCTACAGCACGATGTGTTGGTGAAAGATTACTAGAGCTTTCAGTAAGAGAGACGTACCATGAATTGTCTTTCTTTTTCAAATCATAGCATCCTGTTTTAAATTCAGTTGTACTTGATGTTGCGATATCGAATCGAGCAGCCGTATAATTAGCTGCCATCGCGCTACCAGCAAACGCGAAAGCCATGATCAGGACAAGGGCCAGAGCCATTGCTTTTTTCATGATACTTCCTCCTTTTCATGTGCACGTCTCTTTTCCGCAGCGATTACAGATGACCATTCTGAATGGCCGCTCAACAGTACCAACGGGTTCTTCTCCCGACGAGTGATGCAGTCTGCCCCCCTATCCAAAGGAATCATTCTGCTTGCTTTTGCAGCTGCTCAGGCACAGGAGCTTCATAGGAACCATGCGAACTGGAGATTCCTGCATAAATCGATCCATATTGATACATCCAACTGGCGATGATGGACCATAGTGCCGACATCCTGTTCATCCTCCTTTTTCTTTTGTTTTGCTTGCAACGGTGTACAAAGGGAACATAATAAAAAACTTAATAATGGACTGCCAATCTTACACAAAGTACCGCCCAAACGAGACTACGGGCGGTATTTTTGTATCTTGGCGGAGAAAGGAGGAACTTCCCACGGGGGCTTGACTGAAAAGTTGAGCCCCTTTTTTTACGCCCAAAAACAGGAGGTAAATGCTTATGGCAGATGATAAAACCACGAAAATGCCGGAGCAGTCGGTAACGGATACCGGGCCGGGCAAGGAAACTCCGCCCGAGCCGGAGAAAACGCCTACTTCCCCGGAGGCCGAAAAAAAGACGGAACAGCAGGCAAAGAGCCCGCAGGTGTCCGTCTATGACTTCGCTGAAATTATGAAAGGAAAGAAAGCCGAGGAACGGGCGGCAGCTTCCGGCGGGGAAAAGCCTGCCCCGGCAAAAACGGAGAAACCGGAAAAGCAGCCGGAGGCTCCGAAAAAGGCCGAAGGAAAACAGGAAAAGCCCAAAGAGCCCGAGCAGCCGAAGCGCCGGGGCCGTCCTCCGAAAGAGGATAAGGACAAGGCCGCCGCTCCGAAGCCCAAAGCCCCCGCACAGAAAAAGCAGGAAAAGGCCCCCAAAGAGAAACCGGAGAAAAAAGCGGCTCCCACGGTGCAGGCCGCTCCCGCTCCGAAGGAACCCGAGGGGCCGAAGGAGGCTCCCCGCCGTGGCGAGGAACAGATCGTATATATCAAGCTGAACGAGCTCCACGCCTTCAAAAACCATCCCTTTGAGGTCCGGGACGATGAAGAAATGCGGGCTATGGTGTCCAGCGTCAAGGACAAGGGCGTTACCCAGCCCGCTATCGTCCGTCCCCGTGAGGATGGCGGCTATGAGATCGTGTCCGGCCACCGCCGCCAGAAGGCCAGCGAGCTTGCCGGATATGCGGATATGCCCTGTATCGTCCGCAACCTGACGGACGATGAAGCCATCACGCAGATGGTGGAGGACAATCTGAACCAGCGCGAAGAAATCCTCCCCAGCGAGCGGGCCAAAGCTCTGAAAATGCAGCTTGAGGCCATCAAGCACCAGGGCTCCCGCACTTCGGGCCAGATTGACCCGAAGGACGCAGGCAAACGCTCCAACGAGATTGTGGCCGAGCGGAACAAGATGGCCGTCAAGCAGGTACAGCGGTATATCCGGCTGAATGAGCTGGTTCCTGACCTGATGAAGCTGATGGACGAGAAAAAGCTGGGCTTCACTACGGCGGTGGAGCTTTCCTACATCGGCAAGAAGAACCAGAACTATATCGCCGTCGCCATCGACAGCCAGCAGTCCTCGCCTTCGCAGGCGCAGGCAAAGCGTATGCGGGAGCTGGACGAAAAGAAGCTGCTCAACGGGGATGTGATCGACGGCATTATGATGGAGGACAAAAAGGAGGTAGACAAAGTGATTCTGACGGGTGCGGAACTGAGCAAATACTTCGGCAAGGAAACCACGCCGAGGGAAATGAAGGACCAGATCATCAAGTTGCTGGACGATTGGAAGGGCCAGCAGAAGGAACACGAAAAGCCGGAGAAGAAAACCGAGCCGGAAAAGTAAGCCGAAACTTCGGGTCAAGATGGCCCGAGGATTGCGGGGCGCTGCCCCGCGCCCCGAAGCTCTGGAGATATAAATTATTCCCCGTCGCCAGTTATTCCGTAGCATAGCCGGGAAAATCAGTCAAGGGCAACGCCGCCGCAGGCGGTGCCAGAGGCACCCTTGACGGATTTCTCCCGGTTATGCTTTTTCCCGGACAAGCGACGGGGATATAAATTCTCCAGAGCCGTCCCCCTTCCCGGGGGAAGGGGCGGAGGGGTTGGGCGAAACCTTGCTTTCCGCAAATCAGAAAGAAATGGAGGTTGAACCAATGAAACGACCTTTGGCCTATCTGACCGCCGCATGGAGCGGTGAGCCGGATATTGATATGGAGCTGGCGGCCCACTACTGCCGTCTTGCCTATGAGGCGGGCTTTTCCCCTATCTGCCCGCTTTTGTATCTTCCGCTGTTCTTGAATGACAGCGTTCCCGAGGAACACAAGGCCGGGATTGATATGCGCCGGGATATGCTGCGGCGCTCCCACACCCTGATCGTCTGCGGCGGTGCGGTGGACGAGGATGTGAAAAACGATATTGCGGTTGCCGGGCGGCTGGGTATCGCGGCTACTACGCTGGACGGGGTTCTTGCCGTGAAGGGACACGGCGGCCCGGGCCATGCTGGACATTAAGCTGGGGAGCCTTTTTGACGGGATAGGCGTTTTCCCTCTGGCGGCCTCCCGCTGCGGTATCCGTCCGGTGTGGGCCAGCGAGATTGAAAAAGCGCCGATCTCCATAACCAAAAGGCACTTTCCCGATATGGCGCACCTGGGGGACATTACGAAGGTGGACGGCGGGAAAATCCCGCCTGTCCATGTGATAACCTTCGGCTCTCCCTGTCAGAACCTTTCTCTGATCGGCAACCGCTCCGGCCTTGCCGGGGCAAAATCCAGCCTGTTTTATCAGGCGTTTCGTATCATACAGGAAATGAGGGATGCCACTGATAACCTATATCCAGCTATCGCTGTTTGGGAAAACGTCATGGGAGCGTTTTCTACAAATGACCGGATGGATTTTAGAGCCGTCCTATCCGCCTTCTCGGACACCGAAGTTCCAATGCCTCCTTCTGGAAGATGGGGAAACGCCGGAATGGTGCGAGGGGGAACGCCTGATGTGTGCTGGCGGCTCATGGACGCCCAGTATTGGGCAGGCTCCCGAAGGCTGGCGCGAAGGCAGCGAATTTTCATCGTGGCGGATTTTAGAGGCAAACGTGCCGCCGACATACTATTTAAGCCCCGTCCAATGCTCCCACTTCCTCCGCCTTGCCGAGAGGGCGGGCGGACCGCCGCCGAAGGAGATCGAACATCTTCTTTTGAAACAGGGCGGCAAATACCAGTCATCCACCCCTTTCAATGCTTCCGTATGCGGGGAGCGGCAAAAAGGCAGGAAGAAACCGCCTTCCGAAACAGCTTCGGATTACCAACTGACCCTTTTCCCACTCTTTTAGCCAGCGACGTGACGCCTTTCGCCTTTTGGTACGAGGGCGACCCGGACGGCGGCTGTATCCGCTTCTTGACGGAAACGGAAAGTGAGCGGCTGATGGGGCTGCCGGAGGGCTGGACAAAGTACGGGGCGGACGGCGAGGAAATCCGGCCTCTGCAACGCTACAAGGCGCTGGGAAATGCGATTGCCCTCCCTTGCGCCGATTACATCATGGCCGGGATTTATGAAGTGCTGGCAGACAGGGCCGGAAAGGAGGATTGAGCCCATGTTTGAAGCCTATATAACCAACACGGCCCTGTACCCCATGATGGGGATTGAAGTGGGAACAACGGTACATTTTCCCACGACCACACAGGAGGTACAGGCTGCCCTTGCCAAAATCGGGATAGACGGAAAGCGGTACAGCGAAGTGTTTATTACCAGCTTTGACAGCGATGTGCTGGGACTGTACGACTATCTGGACGAGTACGAGAACATCGACGAGCTGAACGAGCTGGGCCATGCCCTGCTGGAAGTACGGGACAGGGGCGGATTGGAAACCTTTGAGGCCGCTCTTGTCTTGGGAAAACACACGGGCAGCGTGAAGGACCTAATCAACCTGACGCAGAACCTTGACCTCTACCGCTTTTACCCGGATATTTCCGATGATGAAGGGCTGGGCCATCTGTACGCCGACGAGCTGGGGACCATCGACATACCGGAGCACATTCAAGGCTACTTCGATTATGAGGCATACGGACGGGATATGCGTATCAACGAGGGCGGCGTATTCGCTCCCGGCGGCTATGTGGCGGCGGACCCGGTGGGCTTCAAGGAGCATTACCACGGGACGCAGGACATACCGCCGGAACACCGGGTATTTGCCTATCCCGAAAAGGCCGAGCCTGTCCATTCCATTCTCGGCGCGCTCAAACGGTTTCAAGAGGCTACGCCCGCTCCGCAAAAGGACAAGGCGGGGCCTTCCCATGAGGAACGGTAAGACTTCGGGCCATGTTGGCCCGAAGCATGAAGGAGGTGCATACCATCAACTATTACCCCATCAATGAAGGGGCCGCCCGCCGGGCAAAGGAAATGAACAGCTTTTCCGACTATAAGGAAGGGAGCGCAACGGCGGAATACCGGGCAACGGTGGACAAGGCCGCAGCCATAGCCGAACAGCAAAAATCCCGGGTGGACCCCATGTACCATGAGAAGATCGACCATCTGTTAGACACCTACGCCCGCAAGCTGGCCGAAAACATGAACCAGGGCTTTGCCATTGACGCGAGGGTTCCCTCTGTGCTGATCGCCGGGCCTTCCAATTTCCCGGTGGGAAAGAAAGAAAAACAGAACCGGGCGCGGGACAGCAACATGGAGGAATGGCGGCATATTCAAGGGCTGCTGGATAAGATACGCAGCACCGGCATGGGCGGTATCAGCGCCGATGACCCGGCGGCCATTGAAAAGCTCCAGAAAAAGCTGGACGGGCTGGAACGCTCCCAGCTCATTATGAAGGAGGTCAACGCTTATTACCGCAAGCATGGCAAGCTGGACGGCTGTGCGCTGCTGTCGCCTGACCAGATCGAAAAGCTGAAAGCCAGCATGGCGTCAAGCTGGCGGAGCGACCCGAGGCCCTTTGAAAGCTACCAGCTTACCAACAACAACGCAGAGATCCGCCGGGTAAAGGCCCGTATCGAACAGCTTTCCAAACAGGCGCAGCGAGAGTTTTCCGGCTGGGAGTTTGACGGGGGCCGTGTGGAAATGAACCGGGAGGACAACCGCTTGCAGTTGTTCTTTGACGGAAAGCCTGACGCGGACACCCGGGCCGAGCTGAAAAGCAACGGCTTTCGCTGGGCTCCCAGCGTGGGCGCATGGCAGCGGCAGCTCACGGACAACGCCATCCGGGCGGCTGACCGTCTGGAATGTATCAAACCGCTGTCCGGCGAAAAACCCTCCCAGCTTCAAAAGAAGCCCTCTATCTTGCAGACCATGCGGGAACAGGGCGAAAAAGTCCAGACGGAGCCGGAAAAGAAAGCTCCGTCCGGCAGGGATGCCGAGCGGTAAGCCTCGGGCCACATTGGCCCGAGGTTTTCTGTTGCCCCGGAGTGTACGGGGGCCTCCCGTCTACCGGGAGTCCTGACGGAAAGGAGGTTTTATGCAGGAAGAAGTAAACCAGAAAACAGTTGCCCTTTCGATCAAGACGGCAAAGCTGACGGGAAAAGTGCTGGCCGCCGCTCTTGGCAAGGTGGTTCGGGCGCTGCAAAAGCACCACCGGAAGGCGCTGACCCCGCAGGGCCGCCAGAGCGTGAAGAAGCTGATGAACCACTACGGCGGTAAAAACGCCATGCAGTATGTGGGTGCGCCGAAGGATTTTGACCGGATAGCGAAGGAGTTCCATGTGGACTACGCTTTCCATAAAGTGAGCCCCGGCCATTACCTGCTGTTCTTCAAAGCCAATCAGGCGGACGCCATCACCGCGGCCTTCCAGAAATACAGTACAAAGGTGCTGAACAAAGACCAGGACAAGACTTCTATCCTCGGCCAGCTCCGCAAGCTCACGGAGCAGATCAGGACGAAGCCGAAGGAGAAGCAGCGGACCAGAGAGGCGGTGAAGGACGGACGTTGAGTGACAAGATCAGAAAATATGTGCTCCCCAACCTGCCGTACTTCTTTGTGTTCTGGTTTTTCTCCAAAATCGGGACGGCCTACCGTATCGCCCCCGGCGCAGACTTCGAGACAAAGCTCATGGGGATGCTCGACACCTTCCCCAAAGCATTTGAAACTTACTGGCCGGGGCTGGGCGGCATTGACCTGCTGGTGGGCCTCGCCGGTGCGGCTGGGGTGTATCTGCTGATACAGTCCAAAATCAAGCAGGCAAAGAAATTCCGGCGGGATGCGGAGTACGGCACCGCCCGCTGGGGAACAAAGGAGGATATAAAGCCGTTTGTAGACCCCAAATTTCAGAACAATGTCATTCTGACCGGGACGGAGTTCCTTACCATGAACACACGCCCGAAGATACCCGCCAACGCCCGCAACTTAAACGCCTGCGTCATCGGCTCTTCCGGTTCGGGTAAGACAAGGTTCTGGCTGACCCCGCAGCTCCTTCAAGCCCATTCCTCGTATGTGGTGGTGGACCCGAAGGGTGGCACCCTCGACCAGTGCGGGCGGTTCCTGCAACGGGAGAAATATAAGGTGCGGGTGTTCAATAGTATCGACTTCTCCAAATCCATGCACTACAATCCGCTGGCTTACATCAAAACGGAAAGCGACGTGCTGAAATTCGTCACCGCCCTGATCGCCAACACCAAAGGCGACGGCAAGGAGGGCGACGAGTTCTGGACCAAAGCCGAAACCCTTTTGTACTGCGCCCTTGTGGCCTACATCGTATTTGAGGGGCCGGAGGAAGAACGCAATATGAATACGCTGGTGGAAATGATAAACAGCATGGAGGTCCGGGAGGATGACGAAACCTTCAAAAATGCGGTGGACTATATGTTTGACGGGCTGGAGCGTCGGAGTCCCCAGCACTTTGCTGTGAGGCAGTACAAGAAGTACAAGCTGGCAAGCGGAGATGTATGCTCTAAGTGACTTCTTAATCATGGTTTTTGTCATGGTTAGTGAAGCAGTCACTTAGAGCATTTTCATTTCAGGAGGTACAGCCATGAGAAACGAGAAAATCACCCCTCTGTATGAGCGTTTGAGCCGCGATGATGAGTTACAGGGCGAGAGTAACTCCATATCGAACCATGAACAGATTTGAAGCAGACCAGCAAAACATCTGACCACAGATTAATAAAAGTATTACGCAAGCAAGCATGTTTCTCTCTATTTTGCCCTGCTAAATCAGATTACGGAATATCCTGCTAATATAATAGTTGCTCATAGCCTGTCCCAAGGAACAATTGATCCCAATCAATCGAAAGTGCAGCCAAAGTCTCCCCGGATTGAGCATCCATCTCGATCTTATACAGCATGACATCCTCCATATCTTCAAAGGAATCTGGGCAGTAAAGAAACTTCCATAATGGCTGTTGCGAATCGGTAATGTCAAAGGATGCGTATGTGGAGAACTCTTCCAGATCATCTCCAGAGAGACCATGGTTTTCCATAACGCTGAGTGCTGCCGCAGAAAGTGCTTCTTCTATAGGCAGGTGTTCTTCTTGTGGCAGACCATATGCGAAAACAGTGCTGTTGATAATTTCTTGTACGGGTTCCTGACAAAAGGAAGGATTGGAAAGAACACTGGTTTTTTCACTTTCCAGAGCTGTTAGCACCTTTGAGCGAATTTCATGAGAATAGGATGCCTTGGCTTCATAAGTCCATTGCCAGGCAAAAAATGACCCTTCACTTTCAGCATACTGCCGGAATATTTCAACAATTGCCGGCGTTGAAGCATCCAACCGCGTCTTGCTTTCTATTGCCTGTTGTTGAACATGAGGGATGCCAAGTTCATCGTCTCCAATAACATGACCGTTTTCATCTACAATTGCTGTGTATGCATTGCATGCCGTTACATCACCATATTGATATGATAAAAACTGGATGTTCCACCTGCGATAATCGGACCTTGGGTCGTAATCTCCATAGTCGTTTTCTGTAATGTAAAGTAATGCACTGGGCAAATACCCGTCCAAGGTATCTTCTTGCAACCCATATGCATGCGTAATGGCGCGCCGAGCAATTTCAATGGCCTCATCCTCAGATAAATCTTCTTCTGTAGGCAAAACCAAGGTATCAGGATCTTTATGTCCAAACATATTGCTGAGTTGTTGATACCACACCTTTTCCTCCAGTGTCCATGTCGAAGAATCTCCCATAATCGCATTTGTGAGGGTATTCCATCTGACAGCACGAACACCATCCTTGCGCACCAGCGCGTTGCTGCTTCCCCCTAAAAAGCGCAGAATGATCTGATCGGCCAATGCATGCTTACTTTCCGTGGAAAGATCCCCTTCCAGCAAACGTCGCGAGGCGGCCGATTCGCTCATGGCATTCATTTGAATAAGCGCTTCGATGAGAGCCTGTTTATCAGCAATATCCCAATCTGCATAGATGCCTTTGGCTTCCTCCTGTATGCGTACTTTTTGTGCATAAGTCTCCCATGACAAGGCATTTTCGGCCAGTACCGTCTTAGGAATAAGAAACATCACAATGAGCATCATGGGTATAAACGCTCGCCATAGCCAGTTGGTAGAAGGTATCCTGTGTTTCATCCAAAAGCCTCCTCTTATTTTTTCTCTGATATTGGAAGTGCGTTGATCATGTTTCCTAAAACACATTGGCAAATCATTAGACGAAACACTCTCTTCAAAATATAACTTCTCAAATAATTATTTACATTTGTTTCATAAGATGTTTAACGAACAGGCACTTTGTTTGGTAAATCAATCGGGATCTTTCGAAGCACGGCGTTTTGGAAATGATTCGCCGTGCCTTCTGCCGTAAGAAACAGGGAATCCCCCTCCAAGGTGAACATCACGTTTCCGGCGCGATGGATGGGCTGGACCGATTCGGTCCAGGCGTGCGTGAGCTGTCCTTGGGCATCATATATCAGCATGGAGAGGATGCCGGATGCGTTGCCCTTTTGCGACGCAATGTAGAAGTCCGTCCCCACCCGGATGGCGGACAGGAATTTCTGGTCGAGGGGATAGGGGTTTTCGGGATCGATGTACGCTTCGTGCCAGATCAGCTCTCCCGCCTGAACTTTGGCGATGACGGGAGACAGGGCGCTGTCTTTGGGAAGGGCGGGATACGCGCTTCCCAAAACCACAACGGCATCATGGTCCTCCGCAAGATAGCCCTGATGGTATTGCTCGCTTCCTTCGCTCTCATACCGCCACAGCACGTTGCCCGCCTTGTCCAGCTTGATGACGACGCCCAAAGGGTCATCCTCCAGGCCTGGTTGGTAGTTTCCCGTCAGATAAAAGCCGTCGCTTTCCTGGACCACATCGCGGACCCACGACATATGCGGCAGTTCCATTTGCCATAGCTGGCGCCCCTGGGCATCTCGCATCTCAACGGACCCGTTGCCTGCATTGGCCATGGTCGTGAACAGGTAGCCGTCTTCGACAGGGAAAACGCCCTTGGCCTTTCCCAGACCACGAATGCGCTGTTCAACCTCCCCGTTTTCCATCACCACAGCTTCCGTCGGGCTGGTGGGACCATCTTCAGTGCGCAGAAGAATCCAGCGGTCGGGCGACAGAGAGGCTGAAAAGAAAAAGGAGGAATCTGTTGCATCCTCTTCAAAACAACACATTTCTCCTTCCGATGTGACTTGCAGGACCGCAGGCTTGCTGCTCATGGGCTCGCCTGTATAGCCTGCCAGCCAGGTTTGCCGCTCATCCGTCATAATGATTTGCAGGGTTTCAAATTCCACGGGCAGATTGATCTCAAGCTCCTGTGCGCCAGCCTGCGCCATGTGCCATCCCAGACATGCGACGAATCCACAAAGCAGGCAAAACAAACGATGTCTCACGACCAAACCCCTCCTGTTCATTGCATTTGACTCTTTGAGCGGGCCGCACAGGTAAAAAGGCCCTGTACGGTCCTTCTTGCCGATTAAATCGGAGAATCCATATATGAGGAAACCACAGCTCCCGAATAAGCATGGATTTCTATCTGAAAGGAGGACGTGTTTGTGATATCGCTTCTTTTTTCCTCTACGCTCCTACCTTTTGCGCGCACGGAAGAAAACCACAATAACCAGACGGGATTTTGAGGATCTGTTACAAAATAATCCGCTTTCACGGTGCGCGCATCTACCGTGGTGGCATCGGCACCCATTCTGATCACCTCCGCCTTGGCCAGCTTGATGGCCTCCTGCTCGGAAAGAGCATTTTCATCAGGAATGCCGTATTTTTCTTCCATAGTGATCGTATACTCAAAACCGGGCTGATTCATGTAATAGGGATGATCTTTGATCCACTGCTCCACATAGGGTTTCCATCTTTCCGCGGTCTGTACCCTTTGTTCAAAAGACAACGTTCCTTCAAACAGCGCTGCAAAGGCTTGCAGCTCTGTCCAGCGATCCCATCCGGGATAGGTATTGTCCCAGAAATTTTCATTGGGCAACTGAACGCACCCAAAATCCTGTTCATAAGGAACCAGCGACATGGGATAGCCATTGTATCCATACGCCGCCTTCCAGACAACAGCCCCTTCGTTGAGCATATAGACGATCCAAACCGGGATGGTGCCCTGGTTAAACTGCTCATGATAGAGAAAAAACGCCTGATATTCAAGGCTTGCCGCCTGCTGTGCGGTGCACAGTTGATCCTCAACGAGCCATTCCTGTGCGGCGGAAAGGACCTCTTCTTCCTGGATGTCGGTAGGAAGCGGCTCAGCAAGCACGGCATTTTGCAGGATATCCGGAATGTTTTGTACCGTTTCAGCAAACGCGGGAAGAAGGATCGCCATACAGAAGATAAGAATCAACCCATAAACAATAATTTCTTTTTTCATGTTACTTTTCCTTTCCGATTCAGGTCAGGTTGCGATCCGTGCTTGGGAATGCGTTTAGCCAGCTGCCACTTCAAGGTTAAAACCAGCCCTGTCGCTATCATTCCCATATCCGTTTTTGATCCTTCCCAATCCCTCGTCCAGGGAAAAAACATCAAGAATACTTCCGTCTATAGCCGAGAGGTTCACCTGATACCTTTTTTTGCCCTCGCTTACAATGGTGATTCTCCAGACGTATTGTTCCCTTGTTTCCTCCGCCGATGAGTTGAAAGAGAAGCTGTACAGGATTTGATCGACGGACAGATCGTCCGGGATCTCCCGCAAAGCGATACTGGCCGCCTGCTCCTGTTGAATCATCGTATCATCGGGAACGGCAAAATCGTCATGCACGGTATATAGTCTATTGAATAACGCTTTCATTTCTAAGGACCAAGTGTCGGCATCCCCCATTTTCTCCTGCCACCGGTCTCTTATGGTTTTGAAGTAACCAATATTCGTCGTCTGCACATCCAGAATTGCCCCGTCCGGTGAGGAAATCAATATGGAAATATCGGTAGGGTCCTGAAACGCGTCGTCAAAAAGCGTAACGACCCACGCGGTTTGCCCGTTATCCAGCAGGACAAAACTTGCTTTGATGGTTTCATCCGCAATATCTGTCATCGTTGTCTTTCGTTTCTCGCATGCAACACTTTGGGCCATTTGAATCGCTTCGCTCATGGATAAATCATTCGATGTAAATACGGTTAGCGCTTTGGGCAATGGGACCGCATCCGCATAAGCGGAAGCCATTATGCTCGCGGCCAGCAGCAGAAGCAAGCCAACCCTTGTGATTGAAACCCGCCGTTTCAGCTTCATGAACTTTTCCTCCCTGCGCTTTTTCATTCACATGCGATAATCAGCCGGAATCATCGGTGCAATAATCTCAAAAGCTTCAAGCACGCTTCCTGTTTTTGCATCAAGCACAACCCGATAGCAGATAAAATCCTCATAGTTTTTCGGTTGTGATATGAACAGATTCCACTTGTGCTGATTTGGATCAGTGATGTCGAAGTAACATTCAATGGGACGATCGCCTACAGTATCAACATCTGCCCCCAATGCGATGATCGCTTGACGGGCTGCATCTTGCGCTTCCTCTTCTGAAATATCCATTTCATCAGGGATTCCATAGGTATGACGTGTTACATCCACAAGCCAGTCTTTGTGATTCGTATAATAGGAATGCTCCTGCTGGTATGCGTCTACAATGGGATTCCATTTTGATGAAAACGCCGCGTGCTGCTCATGCGTCATGCCCCAAAAATCAAAAGACATAAACTGAACGCCCAATTCCTCCTCAATGTAGAATCCTTTGCGGATTGACATATCAAACGCTTTTTCGCCTGAAACGATGTCAATGAGACTCCCGTCATAGCCAAACAACCCTTTATGCGGATGAATGAGAAGTCGATGTTCCGGTCGATTTTCCTCAGCAGATGGTCCTGCGGGACCAGCTGTTCCAGAATAATCAGTTCCATTCCCTGCTGCTTTTCGTGAAATTTATTCCGCATGCCGCTCTCTCCTGATTCTTTCTTTTGTGTTGCCTGCTCTTTTCTGTTTCTGCTCCTGTACACCTATATTATAGATTCGACATGCTTATCCGGTTTTCGTTATGAAAAAAGATCGTTGATTTGGTTTTGCCAACGGCTTGAGCCTTGTGTGGCAAGGTTTCCTAACGCCATTCACCGCTTGATGTAGCCACAGGTGGGGTAGGCAGATGGAGTAAAACTATCGGGAAAGCCTGACATAGTCGGCTTTTCCGACAATGTGGGAGAATTTTTATATCCTCCTGCTTTTCATTTGTATGATGCTTTAATTGGGAAGCATAATGTATTTCGTTTTCGACGTAGCGTCTGCTTCATCATTTGTTATAGCCATTGACAGCACCATGAACAATGTTCCTTCTGATGTTTCTTTCAGGCGCATTGAAGTAATTGGTTCATTTGTTTCAAAGATAAAGGACCCCACAATGCCTCCTTCACCATTCAGCTCCAAAGCGACAGCTCCTTTTTCTGATTTTCCAACAGCAATAATTTTGTTATTTCGCATACAGAGCGAGTATAGCTTTTCAATCCCATCAACGCTGTATTGCTTTTCCCAACATATTGCTCCATCTGGATCAAGTTTTACGATGACAGGGACCGGCGCAACTGAATCATCGATCATTTGCCTCCCTGCGCAAAAAACATCGTCCGTATCGGCTACCATGAAATCCTCAATATCCAGTGAAGGCGGCCCTTTAAAATACCAAAGAAGTTCCCCGGAATGACTGACCTTCATGATAGCTGATTCCCATCTGTCAGCATAATACTCCGTGCCAAAGTAAAGTGCGGTAGGCGATTCTCTTACTTTATCAAAAAGGCTGCCGACTAATCTTGGGTCTTCCAATGTCCATTGCGGCTGGAAATGGTCATTCACACAGGTAATAGCCATACCCTCGCTCATAGGTGCAATAAAATCATCTCCCAAGTCAAATCCGCCAATCACATAACCAAAAGAAGTTTTATGACAAACATCATATTGTTGTACCTGCTCAGGAACAAGATCGGTCAATTCTATATCTTGGTATAGAATTACCTCATGGCCTGTAAAGATAACGGCCAGTGCCGTAACTGCAGCTATTAGCAGTATAACAAGCAGTACAATAGCGGCAGATACTTTCCTTCTTGCCCCTATATTCCCCTTCATATGCGCCACCATCACTCGCTGCGCAAGCCATGGGTCGCCCTGCAATCCAGACAAACGGGTCTCCGCCGCATGATGAAGCTGTTCTCTGAACTCTTGTTCATTCATGACAGGGCCTCCTTTCCAGCGCGATACGCAGCTTCCTTTTGGCGCGATTGAGGCGTGCGGAAACGGCGGGCGGCGACACGCCCAGCGCCTGCGCAATCTCCTTCACGCTCATATCCTGATAGAAATATAAAAGCACGCTTTCCCTCAATTTGACGGGCAGCGCCATCACGGCTGTCAGCACTTCTTCATCCTTTTCTTCAAAGGCGACAAATGCCGATGGCATCATATCCGGCGTTACCCTGCGGTCTATATGGCGGAACCATGCCGAACGCCGCAGATCGCGGCAGGTGTTCATTGCGATTTTCATCAGCCATGTTTTTTCTCCGCACTCTCCACGAAAGCTGTCCAGCGCCCGATAGGCTTTCAGGTAGGTTTCCTGCACCGCGTCCCTGGCCAGCTCGGCGTCATGGAGGTACAGATAGCACATGCGTAGCAAGTCCGTTTGATATTGTTCCACCAAACGGTTCAGTGTTTGTGTATGGACGAAGTCCGGGCCCGTGACTACCTCCATTATCCGTTCACCCCCTTCAAACAATTAGACGAGACAGCCTTCTTAAAATCCACATTTTTAGTAAATTTTCACTCTTTTTTTATGGCTCTCCCATGGAGCCTTTTCACTTTTCGTTCAAACCTTTACATACACTCATTCTGTTCCACTTTGTCCATACGGCCAGGGGTGTCGTGGGCTTGCTGGTTCTTTCCTGGATTCTTCATGGAATCTTCAATCTTTAAAAGCCATCTGCTGTTATACCCAGTATTTTGCCGGGGTGGTAATTATAGAATTGAAACTGTTCTTCAACGGTCAGCTGTTGCGTCTTGCGAGAAGAAAGTTCAAGGCGTTCAGCTTTCGAATCATATTCTGTTACATCAAGTTTTCTCCACCGCAATTTCCGCGAAAAAAGGAAGGCTCTTTTATGCTTTCAAGAATGTTTCCTGCACAGCATCTTCTGCAAAAAAACATTCTGTAGATACAAAAAGATAATTACAATACATCTATTTCATACCGCTCCATCAAAAAATGTATACTCATTAGACGATCGCAGTTTTCAAATCTACCTTGTGTGCAATAAACGATTTACACGTTCACCTGGAATGATCTTCCTTTACCTGACTTGTACAGTTGGCAGCCCCCCATTATGGCAAAGGGAGTTTCTTTATCGCTGTTGACTATCGTCTTCTTTTGATCCACTCGACTCGTCAGCAGTTTTCGACGTGCAAAAAACGGGCGCCGCAGTCATAACCGCGGCGCCCGCTCTGAGAAATCCCATCAAAATTGTCCAGCGCATCGTCCGTCCAACGCCGGCGCAAGTGCTTATTGCAATTCTCCGGCAGACTTAACCTTTACGCGACAGGTATTGCCCGGATAGTAGGCGAGGGGGATGTCTTCCATTTCGATGATCTCCACCGTTTCGCGCTTCGCGCCCGCGCTCACAGCCATTTCTATCGCCTCTTGCTTTGCCTTTTCCAACGCCTGCTCCCGGGGAAGCTCGTTGTAGTCGATCAGGGCCTCGTAGGTGCCGCTGACCTTGGAAATGGCGGACCCGATCGCATTCGCGGTGCCGAAGAACTTCGGCTTGGTGACGCTGCGCGCCCCGGCGAGCGTTTCGGGCAGGAGAATGGAGCCGCCGCCAACAAGGATGATGTCTACGTCCTCGCTGGAGACCTTCATCACGTCAATGCTTTCCTCCACCAGTTCCCGGATGGCAGCCATCGCCTTTTGGGCCAGTGATTCGCTGATGTGCGCGACTTTGACCGGGTCGCCGATATCTGCCATGCCGAGGCGCACGGCGATGTCCGTCGCGGTCAGCGTATCGCCGCCAAAGACCAGCGCCTTTTCCGTCAGGCGGTAGCCGACGCTGTCCGGACCGACGGTGACGGTGCCGTCCTCGTGCTGGCGGACGATGGAGCCGCCGCCCAAACCGATCGAGTAGACGTCCGGCATGCGGAAATTGGTACGCACGCCGCCGATGGTCACCGCTACGCCGGATTCACGCGGAAAGCCCGACTGAATAACGCCCAGATCGGTGGTTGTCCCGCCCACATCGATGACGATGGCATTGTCCAGATGGCTAAGATAGCTCGCGCCGCGGATGGAGTTTGTCGGGCCGCAGGCGATGGTCAGAATGGGATAGCGGCGTGCATGCTCCATGGTCATGAGGGTGCCGTCGTTCTGGGAAAGATAGACCTCCGCGTTGGTGATGCCCTCCTGCGCAAGGCTGTAGGCAAACCCCTCCGTGAATCGCTCGGCTACCTGATAGAGCGCAGCATTGAGTATGGTGGCGTTTTCGCGCTCAATCAGGCCCATGGAGCCGATCTCGCTGGAAATGGAGATGTGGACGTCCTCCCCCATCACCTCGCGGCAGATTTCCGCCGCACGCCGCTCATGGTCCGCCCGCACCGTGGAAAAGACGCAGGAAATGGCGATGGAGTGCACGACTCCCTTGAGCTGTGCAAAGAAATCACGCGCAGCCGCCTCATCCAGCGGCGCTAGCTCTTTGCCGTCATATTCAAAGCCGCCGCCGATGATCGCGCTCTTTTCGCAGATGAAACGGATATCCTCCGGCCAGTCCACCATCGGCGGCACGCCCACGGTCGCCGGAGCGCCGATGCGCAAAAGCCCGATCTTCGCCAGGTTTTTGCGCTCGACGATGGCGTTGGTGCACTGCGTCGTACCCAGCATCGCCTGGCGGATCTTGCTGCGGTCCACCTGCGTCTGCTTCAGCAGTTTCTGCACCGCGCCCATGATGCCCTCGAAAACATTTCCCGAAGTGGGATACTTGACCTCGCCGATGACCTTGAGATCTTCGTCGATGAGGACAGCATCCGTGTTGGTGCCGCCCACGTCGATGCCCAGCTTATACATTTGCCGCACCTCCCTTGACGCGCTCCTCTACGGGAATATAGTCCGCATCGATGCCGAAATATCGCGGGCCCACCAGTTCAATCCCCTTGGGCGTGCGCCACATGGGATAGCACTTCAGGCCTACCACCAGCACGCGTTTGCCGTATTTCAGTCCGTCCGTCGTAACGGGGATAAAGGTCTCCGTGTCCACCAGGCAGATCAGGTCCGGCGCCGTGGCGAGGATCTTGCCGTCCACGCTGGCGCAGAGATTCTCGTTCTGGAAGGTCACTTCGCCATGATGTCCCTTGTAATCGCCGATGCCCTCCAGCTGTACCCTGCCAAAGTTGAATTTGCCGTCGGTGGTGCGCAGCACGTCCGATATTTTGCCCTTGAACAGCCGGATACCCTCGGAGAAAGCCAGAAAGCTTTCTTCCGGCGTGCCTTCCGTCGCGTTTTTCACATTGCGGATGGCCTTGCCGAGATGTTCGCTGCGGGTGACGATGTCATGCACGGAGTAGGCTTTCACCGTCTTGCCATCCATGACATACAGCGAGCAGGTCACGCTGCCGCCGCAGGACATGGTGACGGAGCGCGCCAGCTCTTCCGTCCACTGATTGGTGATCGTCTCGAAAATGACGCTGTTGCCCTTTTCATCCGTCAGGGCCATGGGCGTGGCGGACACGCCGCCGATGGTGAAGGTGACCATCTGCAGTTCCGGGAAGGCACGCCCCATTCCGTCGCAATCGACCATGGGCAGTCCGAGGCGTGCCGCCGCTGCGATGGGCAGCATGGAATTGACGCCGCCGGCTTCCATGGGCATCGTCGCGTAGACCTTTCGCCCAAAATAGCGTTCTACCATTTCAAAGATGCGCTTGTATTCCGTGCCGCCGATGCCCTTTTCGCAAAGAACGGTCGGAGCGCCCATCATGGCGATGGGCATGATCAGCGCATCGTCAGGTACCTCTTCGGGCGAAATGAGCGTCACCTCGCCGCACTCGCGCACCGCGCCGATCGCCATCAGCTTTCCGATATAGGGGTCACCGCCACCGCCTGCGCCCAGCAACGACGCGCCCAAAGCGATGTCCTCGATTTGTTGAATACCAAGCTTTCTCAATGTTTTCACCTCATTCGTGGCTGGTTGTCGTGGCAGCGCCCTCGCTGTAGCTCTTCTTCATCACTTTGGCGAGAACGACGTAAAGGATCAGCGATACGATGATACCGTTCACCGGGCCGACGAAGAAGGGTACGTTCAGCCAGGCCAGGAAGGAGAAGGAGGCGAACGTCCCGCCCGTCAGGCAGGCGACAAAGGCGCCGACCAGGTAGGCAATCAGCCCCGACGCAGAGACGCCGTCCTGGACCTTGAACGCCTCCCTGCATCCTTTTGAGACAATCCAGTAGTTGGCGATGATGACGCCCGCCAAAGGCGGCAGGAGCGCGCTCATCAGGCTGAGGAAGGCCTCAAACCGGGACAGCAGCCCGAAGGCCGCCAGCAGCGTGCCGACGCCGCCCGCGATGCCCGTGGTGATCTTGAATTTGCTTTCATCAAAGCCCAGCAGGTTGGACAGCGCAAGGCCGCCGGAATAGGCGTTGGTCACGTTGGTGGTCCATGTGGCAAACACCAGCGCCAGCAGTCCGAAGAAAGGAACGCCCAGATCGGAGAGGATGATGGAGATATCGTACTGGCCCGTGACAATGCTCATCACGCCGCCGGTCAGCAGCATGAACAGTCCCGCGGGGATCACGCCCACGATAGAGGACTTGACCACATCGCCGCGGTTTTTGGCAAAGCGGCAGTAATCAGCGGAGATCAGCCCGCCCAGTGCAAAGGACGCCACCACCATGCTCATCCCGAACACCAGCCCGCTGGAGACCGGCGGGTTGTAGGCGGTAAGCATTGCAACGCCGTCGTTTTGTACCATGCTGGCAATAATGCCATACAGGCAGACCACCACCAGCGCGGGAACGGCGATGTAGTTGAGCCACTTCAGGCCCTTGAAGCCCAGGCAGGCCGTCAGGAGCATGATCGCGCCCCAGACCAGCGAACAGATCGTCACGGCCGTGGGACTGGCCGATTCATAGCCCAGCATGTTCGCGCCCAGCGAGGCGAAGGCGCTGCCGCACACGCCCGACTGGATGCCAAACCAGCCGATGCAGGCGATGGCAAGTATGGTCGAAATAATGTAACGCGCCCCTTTTTCCCCCAACGCGCCCGAAGCCATGACCGATACCGGCAGCCCGGTATCGCAGGCCTGCATGCCGATGAAGATCATGTAGGCGCAGATCATGCCGTAACCCAGCAGGATGGATGCGATGATCTGCCCAAAGCTGAGGCCGCCGCTGACCAGCACGCCGCCGATCATCAGGCAGGGCACGCAGATCATGCCGCCCGCCCACACCATGGCGATGCTCAGCCAGCTTTGCCGCTGTTCCGCCTTGATCTCAAAGCCGGAATTCTTTTGAGTCATGGAACCTTCCTCCTTGCTCCGCTTGTGCGGAATAAAAGAATGAAAAGATTATAACGTGCTTCCCGGTGAATGTATTTATCCGCAAAGCAGAAAAAACGCGGCGCCCATTTGTCCAAAAGGACAAAGAGAGCCGCAGAGGAGGGAACCATGCCGGGGGATCAGTTTCTGTGCAGGAGCCGGTTGAGCGCGCAGGCAGTCAGCAGCGGTATGCTCTCGGGAAGATCGCCGGGAACAAAGCCCAGGCGTTCCGCAATGCGCTGGAGACGGTATTTGATGGTGTTTTTGTGCAGAAACATCATCTCCGCCGTCTGCGTCACATGCATCCGCGCGTCCAGAAGGTAGTGTTCCAGCGTTTCCAGGAGACAATCGTCGCCGTGATGAAGAGCGGCAACACAGCGCAGCGCTTCCTCCGTCGCGCGTTCGCCGCGGCCGATCAGCTCCTGACATTCCCGCGCGAAATCGATCTGCTCCAGCGTATACGCCCACTGTCCGGGAAAAATCCGTTTCGCAGCGGACAGCGCCACCTGATGGCTCAAAAATGCCTCGCGCACCCGCGTGGTCGTGTTCAGCGCGTGGCAGCGCGTCAGCGTAGCGCGGATATGCCGCGCGGCCACTCCGTTGCCGACTGCCTCCGTCAGGGCGCGCACGTCCTGCATATTGCCCGGCCCAATCATGAACAGAACCATTTCCCCTTCATAGATATCGGCGATCGCGGTCTCGGAGTACGCCCGCGTGTCGCGCAGAACCGCCTCAAGGATGTCCGGGAGCTTCTCCCGGTCCTCCGCCGTGTCCCCGCTGATGATCCACATGGAGTTGATGGAGGCGACGTCCACGTGAAAAATGTCCGCCAGGCGGCGCATCTTCATTGGCTCATCCTGAAGGATCGCGCGCACCAGCTCGCCGATGACGATGCGATCGTGCTTGTCTGACCAGATGCTCACCGTCAGCTGCACGACCTCCACCGCCTGCCGGGTGAGCACCACGTCGAGGATATCGCCTTCCTTGAAGATCAGCAGGTCCATCGCGTGATGTTCCCACGTCTGGATGCTGTCGCGGTAGATATGAATGTTCAGTTCCTCACACCATCCCCATGAACCGCAGGCGGGAAACTCTGCCGCGCTCAGCCGCTCCTTGACGGCCTGATCCAGGGAACGGGGCCAGGCCGCCTCGTTGAGCACGCGGCGGGATCGGTCCATGAGCACGACGGAGGCATGCAGCCTGTCCGCCAGGAGGCGCAGCATGCTGTCCACGGTCCGCTGGTGCGGTGCAAGGCCGACAGCCTGCTCCAGAAGCTCGCTGACCAGGTTTGTGCTGGCCATCTGGTCGCGGTAGATCAGCTCCATGACCTCGCAGATCACTTCGCTGTAGCGCTGATTCATCTGTCCCACGGGCATGCAGATCAGGGGAAACTGGAGCTCGTTGGCCACATCGATGAGCCGGCGGTCCACCTTTTTCATCACGATGCCGACATAGAAGAGGATCACGCCCACCTCGCCGATGCCGGCCAGGCGGCGAAGGTTGGTGCATTGCAGCTCCACGTCGTCGGGATCGTTCATAAAGCCGGTGATGGCAAGCTCATTGCCGAGAAACTCAATGCGGTCGAACAGCTCGGACTGTATGGCGGTGGGCCGCGCATATTCCAATACGGAAATCGAGGACACCACCCTTGTCAGTCCGCCCGCGCCGCCAAGCACCTTCGCCCCGCGCATGGACGGCAGCTTCATGACATCCGCCACTGTAATGCTCATCGTCGCTCACCTTGTCCTTTAGGCCAAATATTGAACTGATTGTACCATTCGCACGTCCCAGGCGCAAGAGAAAAATCCTTTTTTTCCCTTTCTTTTTCCCTGATTCGCCCCGCGGGTTGCTGGGAGACTGCACTCCGGGCCTGTCCGGCGCACAGGCCTGGGGTTTCTCCGTTTTCCATCCTCCTGCCCTTGACACCGCATCAAGCCATGCGCTATGCTGTTTCCAGTTACGCGCATAACATCAACAGGAGAGACGCCGCAATGACCATCAAAGAAATCGCAAATTCGCTGGGCGTATCCACCGCAACGGTTTCCAACGTCATCCACGGTCATCTGGAAAAAATGTCGCCGGAGACGGCGCAGCTCGTCCGCAAAAAGCTGGAGCAGTACCAGTACATCCCCAACATGGGTGCCCGCATGCTGGCCAAGGGCGACAGCGAGATTGTCGGCGTCATTACCAACTATCCCAACCGCGAGGAAAAGTTTGCCCTGCAGGACCCGTTTGTCAGCGAGATGATCGCGGCGCTGGAAAACGCCATCCGCGCGCGGGGATATTACACCATGCTGCGCGCGGCCCAAACCGCCGCGGAGATTCACCGCATCTCCCAGACGTGGAACGCCGTGGGCCTGATTGTGATGGGCCTGCAGGCCAACCAGTGCCGCGAGCTGGTTGAGGCCACCCGCAAGCCCATCGTGTTTGTGGACTGCTATTTTGACGAGGGCGAGCAGTATAACAACGTGGGGCTGGACGACCTGGGCGGCATGCGTCAGCTGACGGAAACCCTGCTGAAGCTGGGCCATCGCAACATGCTTCTCGTGGGGGACCAGCCCACTCTGTGGGGCGTGGATGCGCTGCGCCTGCGGGGGCATCAGCAGGCGCTGAGCGCCGCCGGCATTGCATGGACACAGGAACGGTACTTTTGCATCTCGAAGGATCGCAAACGCAGAAGCGAGGATTACCGGAGGCTTGTGGAATGCTTCCGCCGCATGGGCTGTACCGCGTGCCTGTTCATCTCGGACTACTATGCGGTTGAGGCGATGGATTACCTGCTGGACCATGGCATTCGCGTGCCGGAGGATATTTCGGTCACCGGCTTTGACGACAACATCCTCTCCCGCATCATCCGTCCCCGGCTGACGACCGTGCATCAGAACGTGACCAAAAAGGCCCAGGCGGCGCTGCGCATGCTGTTTGACATCCTGGATCAGGCGGTGGAAGAACCCGTCTCCCTCACGTTGCCCACCCGTGTGGTCCGGGGCGAAAGCGTGAAGGATCTGCGCTAGACATGGTCATTATGAACAAAAGAGACGGATTGTTTTTTCTTGTTTTGTTGGTTATGCGCATAACATATGGAACATGAGTTAAAAATCTGTTATTCTTGCCCATGAAAAACGACAACGTATCAAATACAGAAGCAGGTGCATTGCCCATGGCGGATGCCCGCATTGCCTGCCGAATCTGCCGCGCGAAGGGAGAAACGCCCATGAACTGCCGCACGGACAAAAGCATGTATGCCCCAAATGAAACGGTATGCGTGTATGTGGACGGCCTGCCTGCCGAAACCGTAAGCCTCCGGCTGATCCTGTCGCATCTGGAAAAGACGGTCCTAACGGAGGAGATCGCGGCGGCGGAGCGGTTTTCGCTCCTCCCCCCAGCGAAAGACGGCAAGGGATACCTGCTTGAGGTGCAGGCGCTGGACCCGGACAAAGCGCTTCTGGCAGACGCCTTTACAGCCATTGACGTTTCCTCCGCCTGGACCCGGTTTCCACGCTACGGCTACGTGTGGGATTTTACCCCGGGCGTGGACGCGCAGGCAAAAATCGAGACGCTATGCCGCTTTCACATCAACGGCCTGCAGTTTTACGACTGGCAGTACCGGCATCATCGGCCCGTAGCGGACGATACCTCCGTGTGGAAGGACTGGTCCGGCAGGACGGTTTCCGGCGACGCGGTGCGGGCGTATCTGTCGGCGGCGCACGAAAAGGGCATGGCCTGCATGGCGTATAACATGATTTACGCCGCCAACCAGACCTACCTCACCGACGGTTCGGGCGTCGATCCCGCCTGGCGGCTGGTCAAAGCGGACGGGACGGATTTTACCTGCGACATGGATGCGCATCTTGGGCCGGTTGGCGTGCTGCAATACTTCAATCCCCTGAATCCGGGCTGGCAACGTTATCTTTTCGAGCAGGAAAACAAGGTCTTTGACGCCTTTGCGTTTGACGGCTGGCACGGCGACACCATCGGCGAAAACGGTCCCATGCAAACGGCGGAAGGCGGCCCATTGGGGCATGACGGCTCCGGGCATCCCATCCGTCTGGTAAAGGATTGCTACGCCCTGTTTTTGAATGCCGCCAAAGCGGCAATCGCTCCCAGATACCTGGTTTTCAATCCCGTGGGAGCCCAGGGGCTCGAGCAGGTCAGCGGCAGCGATGTGGATGTGCTGTACGCGGAGTTCTGGCCCTGGGACAAGGCGCCCGACGGCCTGCATTATGACACCTATTACAGCATACACCGGGCCATTCTCGACGCCTGTGCGCTAAGCGGCGGCAAGTCGCTGGTGGTGGCGGCCTATGTGAATTACCGAAACCCGCTTCGCGCCTTTAACCCCTCCGCCGTGCGCCTGCTGGACTGCGTGGTATTTGCCTCCGGCGGCGCGCGCATTGAGCTGGGCAATGGCGGGAACATGCTTTCGGACGAGTATTTCCCCGCCGATACCCAGAAGCGCATGGACGGGGAGCTCACGTGGGATGTGCGGCGGCTGTACGATTTTCTGGTCGCCTATGAAAACCTGCTGCGGGACGGGCAGCGGCCCGTTGAGCGCCGGGTGACGCTGAAGGGCGTTTCCCTCAGCACGGAGGGAAAAAGCGATGCGGTCTGGTACTTCGCAAAGGCGGACGGCGGCACGGAAGTCTATCATTTTCTGAATCTGACAGGCACGGACAACGGTTGGCGGGACGAGAAACAGACCAAGCCCGCGCCGCGTGCCCTGAAGAATGTGGTAACCCGCCTGTATACGGACTTTCCCGCCGGCGCGGTCTATCTGGCCTCACCGGATGAGGAGAACCTTTCCCCGCGGCGGCTTCCCTTCTCCGTGGGGCACGATGAAACCGGGAACTATCTGGAACTGGTTCAGCCTGCGCTGGCCTACTGGAACATGATATTCCTGCGCTGAGGCGCAAGAGAATAAAATCTAAGGAGGAGTTGTTCCATGAAAAAGCTGTTTGCTCTGCTGCTGGTCCTGACGATGGCGCTGAGCGCGTTTTCTGCCGCCTGCGCGCAGGAGCCGGTGACCATCACCTTCTGGCACACCTATGGCGATGCGGAAACGCCGGTGATTGACGAGGTCATCATCCCCATGTTTGAAGCCGCCAACCCGGACATCAAGGTGGAAGCGGTGCGTCAGAGCGGCGATTTCAACCAGATGCTGGTAACGGCGCTTGGCACCGGCGTGGTGCCGGATGTGGCGCGCGTGGACATTACCAAAACCAGCGCCTACGCAAAGCTGGGCGGCATCGTGGCCATGGATGAGATCGAGGGCTTTGATGCGCTCAAGGACGCGGTGCTCGAAGCTCCCCTGTCCACCAACCTGTGGAACGGCCATTACTACGGCCTGCCCCTCAACACCAACTGCAAGGCCGCCGTGGTCAACCTTAACGTCCTCAAGGAACTGGGATTTGACGAGCCTCCCGCCACCATGGAGGAATTTTTGGCGGCGTGCAAGGAAAAGGCGCCTGGCCAGTACAAGCTCAACGTTTCCGGCTTGGGCGACTGGGATCTGTATCCCTACTTCTGGCTCTTTGGCGGCAAGCTGACGGATGAGGGCTTCACCACTGCCAGCGGCTATCTGGACAGCGCCGAGAGCGTAGCCGCCATCAACACCATGCTTGAGCTTCATGAGGACGGCGTGTTCACCATCCGCGACGTAGACGGCACCCCCGATGCCTGGGACGGCATCAACAGCGAATACGCCATGTTCTTTGAAGGCCCTTGGGCGCCCTTCAACGAGGAGGCCGGCATTGTGCCCGCCCTGATTCCCACCTGGAATGGAAAGAGTGCCTCCGTGGTGGGCGGCGAAAACATCGTCATCTTCTCCGGCAGCCAGAAGCAGGACGCCGCCTTCCGGTTTGTCACCTTCATGCTCAGCGAGGAGGTGCAGCTGGAGCTGCTCAAGGTGGGCGTGATTCCCACCCTCAAATCCTGCGTTGACAGCGAGGCCGTGCAGGCTGATCCCAAGTGGAGCGTGTACATGAAGCAGCTGGAAAGCGCGCAGAGCCGCATTCCCACGCCGCAGGCCTCCACGGTGGAGCAGCTGTGGCAGGACGCCATGACGGAAATTTTCATCGAGGGCGCGGATGTGCAGTCCACCCTCACCAACTACGCCGCTGAAATCGACATCGAGCTGGCCAAGTAACGGTCGCCGGTTCCCCGCTTCCCCGATCCGCGCCTTTGCGGGCGCGGACCGGGGAAGCGCCTTGTGCTTTTCCAAAGGAGAGAGCGCCCATGACTCCTGCCGCGTATGATCCAGAGGCCGTTTTGCGGTGCGAAAAAAAGCTGCTTTTGCACAGACGCCTGCGAAACTGGCTTCCCGCCGCGCCCTTTGTGCTTCCGGGACTGATCCTTGCCTGCGTGTTTATCCTCTATCCCATGCTCTTCAACATTCGCATCAGCTTTTCCAATTATCAGATCGTGCAGCGCAGCATGACCTGGGTGGGGCTTGACAATTACATCGCGCTGTTCACCGAGCGCGGCGACCGGCTGCTTCTGGCCATCCGCAACAACTTCCTCTATGCCTTTGTCACCACGCCGTTTATCATGCTCTTTGGCCTGATCTTTGCCGTCATGGTCAATTCGCTCAGGCGCAGCCAGCTTTTCTTTCGCACCTGCTTTTATCTGCCGGTGATTACCAGCTGGGTGATTGTGGGCAATGTGTTTGCCTACATGTTTAACGCCGGCGGCGCGGGGCTGGTCAATTACCTGCTGCGGGATGTGTTTGGCATCCTGCCGGCCTATGTTTCCTGGCTCAACCGCACCTGGACGGCCAACCTGGTGATCTGGCTGCTGGGCATCTGGAAGAACATCGGATGGGCGATGGTGATTTATCTGGCGGGGCTGCAGGGCATCTCCGCCGACCTCTACGAGGCCAGCATGCTGGACGGCGCCAGCAGGGCCCAGCAGTTCTGGCAAATCACCGTGCCGCTTTTGAAAAGCACCACCTTTTACGTGCTGGTGAACATGATTATCGGTTCTTTCGGCGTGTTTATTCAGGTGATGATGCTCACCAGCGGCAATCCCCGCGGCACCACCAGCGTGCTGCAATACCTGCTCTACGACAAATCGTTCAATCTCTTTGAATTCGGTCAGGGCGCGGCCATCGGCATGATCACGGCCCTTCTGGTGCTGACCACTACCTTTGTGCTCAACAGGGTGTTTCATACGGAAGGTGGCCGGGAGCAATGAGAATCATGGGAAAAATCCTGTTCTGGGCCGTTTTGATTCTGAGCGCGGTCATTTTCATTCTTCCGTTCTGGTTCATGGTCTGCAACTCCTTTGAGGAGTTCAGCTATGTGCTGCCCAACCCGCCCCATCTGTTCCCCTCGCAGATTCAGTTTGCCGCCTATGAGCATGTGCTGTCCCAGTCCGATCTGCCCAAGGCAGCGCTCAACAGCGTGGTCATCACTTTGCTCACGGCGCTCTTTACGGTGCTGGTGGCCTCGCTGTCGGCCTACGGCTTTGCCAGAATCGACTTTTTCGGCCGGGAGGCGCTGTTTCGCGTCTATCTGTTTACGCTGATGCTGCCGGGATTCTTGGGCATCATCCCGCAGTTTCTGGTGCTGCAGGGCATCGGCCCGGCCCCAAACGGCCTGATCGGCACCAAGGCGGGGCTGATTTTGCTCTATGTGGGCGCGGGAATCTGCGGAAACACATTCTTTCTCCGGGGCCACATGGCCGCGCTGCCCAAGGAGCTGGAAGAAGCCGTCAAGATTGACGGTGGCGGGCACATGACCACCTTTTTCCGGGTGATGCTTCCGCTGGCCCTTCCCGCCATCGGCACGCTGGCCATCTTCTGCCTGCAGGGCACCTGGGAGGAATTCTTCTCCGCGAAGGTCATCCTGGGCGGCGTGCGAAACCAGGTCACGTTGCCCGTGATGATCCAGTCCCTGAAAGGCGCCCACGCCACCCGCTGGGAATGGATCTTCGCCGCCTCGATTCTGGCGCAGATTCCCATGATTTTGCTGTTTGCCTTTTTCCAGAAACGCTTTGTGGTTTCCGGCCTTGCGGAAGGGTCCGTCAAAGCATAGCAAAGGATGGACGTACGATGAACTATCAGGTCACCGGCAACGAATACCTGTCCCTGCCCACCATCCGGGAAACCGACGGCGCGGTGGAGGGCGTTACCTTCCTGTACATGCAGCTCAAGGGCCTTTTGGAGATCCGCGGGGATGCCGGGCTGATCCGCCCCTACGTGCAGGCGGAAGGAACGCGCCTTCCGCTTCATCCCGTATGGCGGCGTGCCCATTGCTGGATTCCCGCCTTTACGTCCGAGGGAAGCGGCCTCCGTTTCTCCTGCACCTACCTTACCCCCATCGGGGAGCGGGCGCTGTTTCTCAGGCTGTCGGTTACAAACATCGGGCCTCAGGCCCGGGCGGTGCGCTTTGGCACGGAGGGCGAATGGGAGCAAACCCTCCATGAAATCAACGAAACCACCCCTCTGACCACCGGGCGGGAGGCGGTTTCCTCGGGATGGAATCACATGTTTCTCTTTTCGCAAAAGCCAGGGGTCCCGCTGTTTGCCTTTGCCCCCTGCGTGGCCGATCCGCAGCCGTTTTCGCAGATTGACCAGCAGGCGCAGTGGACGCGGGACGGCTTTGCCTACGACATTTTCCGGGAGGTCCTGCTCCAGCCGGGAGAGGAAGCCGTGCTGGATATTCCCTGGGGCGTGGGCTATGAAGGCGTGGCTGCCGCCACCAGCGCCAAGGAGCTGCTCAGGCAAGGCTTTGACGCCGCTTATGCGGGCACGTCGGCCTGGCTCGCCGCAAGGGAGAAGCGTCTGAACGATCCCGTTCTCCACGAGCTGCTCGGCACCAACCTGTTTTTTGCCTTTTTCTATGCCTCCGGCCGCACCATCGACACCGAAGAGCTGTGCCTGATGACCAGCCGCAGCCCGCGGTATTATGTATCCGCCGCCTACTGGGACCGCGACAGCCTGCTGTGGGCCTTTCCGGCCATCCTCATGGCGGATGCCGCCTATGCGCGGGAGATCCTGACCTATGTCTTTACAAAGCAGATCCGCAACGTCGGCCTGCACAGCCGTTACATCGACGGCACGCTTCTGGAGCCGGGCTTCGAGCTGGACGAGCTGTGCGCGCCGGTGGTTGCCCTCAGGCGCTACGTAGAAAGTACCGGCGACGCTTCCCTGGCCCGGCAGCCTGTCGTCAGGGACGGCCTTGCGGCCATCCTGCGCAGGCTGGAAAGCAAACAGCACCCGAGCGAAGCCCTTTACGAAACCTTTTTGCAGCCCACGGACGACCTGCGCAATCACGCCTACCTGACCTATGATAACGCGCTGGTCTGCTTTGCCCTGCGTGCGCTGGCGGATTTTCTGGACCGGCCCGAACTGGCGGAGCGGGCAGAAGAGACGCGCGAGGCCGTCTACCGGCACTGCGTAAAGGAGCGGGACGGCAGGCGATTTTTCGCCTGGTCGGTGGATCTTGAAGGCCGCTACGATATCTACGACGAGCCGCCTGGCAGCTTGCAGCTGCTGCCCTTCTACGGCTTTTGTGCCATGGATGATCCCGTGTGGAAAAACACCGTCGCCATGATCCGGGACAAGGACTATCCGCTGTCGTTTGCGGGCCACCCCATTGCGGAGATCGGCTGCAGGCACGCGCCGCATCCGTGGGTGCTGTCCATCTGCAACAGCCTGCTCAGCGGCAACGCAGACAGCGCGCTCACTCACCTGCGCCGCACCCGCATGGACAACGGCATCGCCTGCGAGAGCGTCAATGAGGACACCGGCGTTTGTGAAACCGGGGAGGCCTTTGCCACCTGCGCCGGATTTTTGAGCTATGCTCTCTATTGCGCCTGCTTTTCGCAGGGAGGCTGAATATGCTCTTGTAGCAGGAGCAGAATTGTTCGCGGATCGTGACCTGGTAAAATCTATCATTTGCCCAGTTTGTCAACAGGTCCCTTATTGTATCTCATCTTAGACAAACCATAGATACGCTGTCTTTCCGGAGAATTTTCGCCGATCGCAGCGCGCCAGCAATGAAAGAAAGCCCCTTTGCAGCCTCTGATTTCAGCAGCTTTGCAAAGGGGCGATCGTTCAATGTCTAGATATCGTCAAGCGGAATACTGATAGACTCATTTGCAGAAGCAGAATTCGCCGTTTTCAAACTCGAGCTCGGCGATGATACCCGGCTTCATATCGCCCAGCCACCGATCTGCGCTCAGCACGGTGACGCTGAAGGTGCCCTGCCAGATGCCGTCCTCGTCGATCTTCTCCATGGTGACTTCGCTGTTGACAGCAGCATCGCCGGACTTCTTGGTAAAGTAGTAGCCGGAGGTGGCGGTCACATGGCTCTGCACCTCGATGGAATTGATGGAATTCTCTCCCATGGTGACTCCAACTTCGAGGTCACGGTCAAAGACAATAGAGACGCGATAATCATCATTTTCAAAGATATAGGTGGTGCCGGAAAGGCTGCGAACACTCTCCACGTAGGTCAGTTCTTCATGCTCGCCATGAATATCAACAGACATCCAGCCAGTGCCGGATTCAGGGGCGTAGTTGCGGTCAGCTTCATCGACGGCAGCCTCTTCAGCGAAGGCAGTGATGCCGCATAGCATCATGATCGCAAGCAGCAAAGCAATGATCTTCTTCATGGTTCTTCCTCCTAGATTGCCGCGGCGCCATAGCCGCGACCTGTTTTGTTGTTACAGCCACCTGGTAAGACATTTCGCATACAGATCTGTGAAGCGCTATACACGCAGATTCGGAAAGTATCTCCACCTTCCGGGCCAACGGGTTGCTCGCGCAAAGTCATTCGGCGGAGACGGCTTTTTCTGCCAGCCGGCAGCGGGAGTCGGCCGTGATCTGCTTGCAGGGGGAGTAGAAGTCCCTCGCTGATGCGCAAACATCCTTGAGAAGGATCCTCCGTCGGTGTACTCAAAGCACGCTAACGCATTGCTCCAGGATGACGGCGAGGTCGATGCCTTCCTTCAGCGGGCGCTGGCGGCCACGCTGGATGACAGCCTGAGAGTGGAGGACCTGATCGCCCTGACAATGGAAACCGGAAAGCACGGCGTCTCCAGCATGGCTTTGCTGGACAAGGCCAACACGGAAGCCTATGGAAATCCTGAGATCACAAAGGTCAACATTGGCGTTGGAAAAAATCCCGGCATTCTGGTCTCCGGCCACGACCTGCGGGATTTGGAAATGCTGTTGGAGCAGACACAGGGAACGGGTGTGGATGTGTATACCCATTCCGAGATGCTACCCGCCCATTATTACCCGGCGTTCAAAAAATATCCCAACTTTATCGGCAACTATGGCAATGCGTGGTGGAAGCAGAAAGAGGAATTTGAATCATTCAACGGTCCCATCCTGATGACGACCAACTGCATCGTGCCGCCCAAGGACAGCTACAAGCATAGGCTCTATACCACCGGTGCAGCCGGATATCCGGGATGCCCCCACATTCCCGGTGAAATCGGGGAAAAGAAGGATTTTTCCGTCATGATCGAACATGCCAGGAGGTGTCCCGCACCCACTGAGATTGAAACGGGCGAGCTGATCGGCGGATTTGCACACGCTCAGGTTCTGGCTCTGGCGGATCAGATCGTTGAGGCGGTAAAAAGGGGTGCGATCAGAAAATTCGTCGTGATGGCAGGCTGTGACGGTCGGGCTAAGAGTCGGGAGTATTATACCGAATTTGCCAAGGCGCTGCCGAAAGATGCCGTGATTCTGACAGCGGGATGCGCGAAATACAGATATAACAAGCTGGATTTGGGAGATATCAACGGTATTCCGCGAGTGCTGGATGCCGGCCAGTGCAACGACTCATATTCTCTGGCTGTCATTGCTTTGAAGCTCAAGGAAGTTTTCGGCTTGGATGATATCAACGACCTGCCCATCGTCTACAACATCGCATGGTATGAGCAGAAGGCGGTCATTGTCCTGCTGGCGCTTTTGTATCTTGGCGTGAAGAATATCCATCTCGGCCCCACCCTCCCGGCGTTTTTAAGTCCCAATGTGGCGAAGGTACTGGTTGAAAACTTCGGTATTGCGGGCATTGATAGCGTGGAAGAGGATATGAAGCTGTTTTTTGGCACAACCGCATAAAGAATAACGGTGTGATGTTCAGCATACACCGGCAGGCAAAGGTCAGGAATAGCAGTCCCGTTCCTGACCTTCGCTTATCCAAAAAGGTCGCTCCTCGCGGTCTTTTTTTGACAGTCTGAGCAACCCTTGTGACAGGACAAGCTTCAGACCTTCGACAAAAGGGGCTGTCTCTACAGGAAAGCCGCCTCTGAGGCATGGAAAAAAGAGAAACCGTAACGCCACGGCTGCATCTTCCCTATAAAAAAACCGTTGACGGAAATTCGTCAACGGTTATGGGAGCCTGTTTTCAACAGGCTCCCATGAGTCAGGAGAAACGATTACTTCCCGGCCAGCTCAGCCGCGTTTTCAGCGGCGATGATGCCCCAGGTAGCGCACATGGAGTGGTTGATGCCGCCGAAGTTGATCTTGCCCAGGATGTTGCTGGGTCCAAGGATCTCACCGGCCAGCGACAGGCCAGTAATCACGCTGCCATCCTCGCGCTGCAGGTAGCCGTCCTCATTGGCACGAACGCCGCCGGAGGTGCCAGACCACACATAGGGCACGGTGACCACCGCATAGTAGGGGCCCTCTTCAAAGGCCACCATGCTTTCGGGGGAACGGCCGAAGGCGGTATCCTCACCGGCAGCCACGTCCTTGTTATAGGCTTCCACCGTAGCGGTCAGGTTTTCGGCGCCGATCATCTCGGCCAGTTCTTCCAGGGTATCGGCCTTGTAGACGCAGTTGCCCTCAGCCGCCAGCTCCTCCAGCTTGTCCCAGCCGTTGTTTTCCAGTACGGCGGAGTTCATCATCGGGTGCTTGATGAAGGCCTGCTCCTTGTCGATCATGTTGCTGGAGATCACAGCGTAAAGCTTGCTTTCCTCCTGGCCATACCACATGGCGCTGGTGGCGCTTTCCTCGGCACCCACGCGGTCGCCCTGAGCGTTGACGTAGATCATGCCGGGATAGCTGTTGTTGACCTGATAGTACATATCAAAGCCGTTGGTGGGGATGCCACCGCCGTAGTAGTTGACGATTTCGTCCATGTTGTCAAAGACACCGCCAACCGCCTGCGCCAGCAGGAAGCCGGAGCCGTCGGACGTGCTGGGTGCGCAGGAGATCACGTTCTCAAAGCCCGCCATCTTCAGCAGGTCCTCGTTGTAGGAATAGCCGCCGGTGGCCAGCACCACGGAGGGAGCGCGGAACTCCAGGTCGCCCGCTTTCACGCCCACGCACTTGTCGCCTTCCACCAGAAGCTCGGTCACCTTGGTGTTGTACATGATCTGGGCCTTGCCGTCGGCAATGGCCTGCTCAAGACGCTCGTTGAGGGGATCGAGGTAGGCGTTGGCCGCGCCCATCGAATAGGAGCCCAGCGCACGGGTTACGCGCAGGGTCTGCATGGCAGTGTACGCGCCGCCCACCAGAGAGCGGTCGCCGAAATCCACGCCCAGGTCCTCATCCAGCCAGTCGATGGCCGCGCCGGCTTCCTCGGTGTGACGCTTGGCCAGCGCTTCGTTGAACTCACCCTCGCCGCCGAGAGCCTCGATGTCGGCATAGAAGGCCTCGGGGGTGTCCTCAACGCCGTTTTCCTTCTGGATTTTGAAGCCCGCACCGCTCACGGTGCCGCCCGCATAGTGGATGCAGCCGCCCGTGCGCACGCTCTGCTCAAGCACCAGCACATTCAGGCCCAGCTCCACGCCACGGGCTGTGGCCACCAGACCGGCCATGCCGGAGCCTACCACGATCATATCAGGTTCGATCGTCAGCTCGGTACTCGTCTCCTCGGTGGTGCCGTTCAAGGCGTTGTTCACGGCTTCAATAATGCCGTTAGAGGTCAGCGTTGCGCCGGCAACGGTGTCCACGTCGGTGTTTCCAGCTGCCACAATAGCCGCAGGAATCTGCTCAAAGGCGGGATCCGAAACGCCGGGGGTTTCGTCCTGGCTGTCCACCGTGACGGAAGTGATTGCACCGTCCTCCACCGTAACGGTGACGGCGATGTTGGAGTGCATGCCCTTGCCGGTTCCGGTATAGGTGCCGTCGGTCAGCGTGGTTTCAGCCACAGCCGGGACCAATCCGACCAGCAAGGCCAGCACAAGCAACAAGCTCAAGAATACCTTGGATGTCCTCATGGAGAATCCTCCCTCTTAAAATATAAATTTGCAGCAAATATATACCGCAGGCGATATTTACGCCACATCTATTTTAGTCTTTTTGCGCTTTCATTGTCAACCGTATTTGATAATTTTTAAACAAAAAACGCTGCCGGAAAGAATTGGGACCAGCGGTGCAAAATACGGATTTTTTTGCGGCAGGTCTGCGTGTGAATGGCGTCTTAGCTCTTACTGCCCCTATACCCCGGATTGACGGACAGAAAAGTCAATCGTAAAAGGGAAAGGATAGGGGCAGAAAAATGGAACAGAAGCAGAAGAAAAAAGAGACGCCGCCGCCTCGGTACAACGAGGCATTCAAGGCTGGCACAGTACGGAAGGTAACAGAGCAGGGACGAGAGTCCAGGGAGGTAGCCAAGGCCTTGGGTATCTGCATTGACACCCTGTGTAGCTGGCTGAAGGCTGCGGGGGTGCAGCTGGGTCAGGTCAGCCGTACCACCCGGGAACAGCAACGCATCCGGGAACCGGAGGCGGAAATCCGCTCCATGCGCAAACAGCTTTTAAAGAAAGATGAGGCCATTGACACTCTGAAAAAATCCGTGGGTATCCTGTCGAAACCATAGTGGACAGCCCAGACGTTGCAGCGTCAGGAAACCCCTGTGGAGCAGGCATGCCGGGTCCTAAAGATCTCACGCAGCGGCTGCTATGGCCGGGCGCGCCGCAACCCCTGTTCGCGGAAGCGGAAGAATCAGACGCTTCGGCGGAGATTGATGGAACCGCACCAAAACGATCTCGCCCTGGGCTTGGACAATCTCTGCCACCTGCTCAAGCCGGAATTCGGCTGTCCCCGCAAGCATGTCCACCGGCAGATGCGGCTTGCGGGGATCGCCTCTGTGAAATGCCGGGCCTGCAAAGTCATCACCAACTCTCGGCACAACCACCCCATTGCGTCCAATCTTCTTAAAGCGAAGCTTCTTTTTTGAGCAACCAAATCAGGCCTAGGGGCGATATTACCTGCATTCCCACCGGAGAGGGCTGGCTCTATCCGTCCATCGTCAAGGGCTTGTGTACCGGCAAAAGGGTGGGCTATGCCTTTTCCAGTCCTATTGATACCGCGCCCACCCTGGAAGCGCTGGGCAGGGCAGTCCGCCGTCTCAGGCGGCATGAACGAGCCTCTCCCCGAATGTCAAGGATTCATTTTGCTTTTTCCAGGTGTTTTGCGTCCGTTTTTCCGGGAAGGGCTCAAGGATAAAACTCTGCGCCATTTCCATTCATGTGAGCGCGCTCTCAAGCCGTGCTCAGATAGCTTTTAAAACAGCCAATACTTTCTCAAAGGCCAACCTATTGACATTCTCTTAGCCTCATCAAAAATCAATGCTTTGCGGATGATTTCCTCACCTGATCCTTCAATGCGTTCATCCTTCTCACCCATGCCATGGGGTCGCTGGCTTTCAGCCGCTCGGTCGCGCTCGCATCCCTGGCCAGCTTTGGCATCAGCAACTCCATACGCCGATTCGCCGCATCGTCATTCTTGGCCAGGTGCGGATGGAGCCGCTCTGTCAGGATGAGGTGACTGTACATCATGGGTCGGTATTCCTTCAAACAAATACCGCCGCCGCATACGTCCGCACTTGCCGATAGGATGCAGCGACTGTTCCGTCAGCTTCAGCTCGGGAATCCAATAGGCGCCAACGCGGGTATAGGTGAACCTGTTCACGTTTCATTCCTCCTGATGATGTTTTATCAAATTGCAGAGCGGTTTGGGACCGTTGCTCTCCGGGGCGCCGACGTGGGCAACTGACTGACGGGAATGAACACGCCCCTTGCGATGGCGTCGGCTCGGATGGCTGCGCTCTTTGCCTCCCTTTCAGCTTTTTTCTTTGCTCTGACCTTGTCTTCGTATTTCTTTTGCGCTCCGCTGGCCTTGCGGGCGCGTTCGTGGACGAGGATTTTTTCCACAAACTCGTTGAGCATGGTTGTGGTCAGGGGTTCAAAACGTTCGTATTTATCAAGCAGGGCAATGAACCATTCTGATGACCGCTGACGGTCCTCATACGCCGCAATCGCCGCTTCCAGCGTTTCGATTTCCCGGATCAGCTTTTCCTGCTCATTGGCGTACCGCTCATCCAGCATGGCATAGCGGCTTTCTTGCAGGCGGCCAACGGTTCGTCCGGCAGCGCGTCGCACTCAATCTGACATTCCACCCGCGCGCGCCAGCGGTCCAGCTCGCGTTTTTCCTCCCCTTGACAATATGCGCCGTTACGGTATAATGAGATTCGTTCTCAAATTTTAAGAATCATTTTCAAAAGGATGGGGACCTGAATGATCGGCTACCAGACCCAACAGCGCAACACTCTTCTGGCCTTTTTTCAGGCGCATCCCGACCAATCCTTTACTGTGGACGAGGTAACGGCGCTGTTGCGGGCCCGTCTGGGGGAGAATGCGCCTTCCCGCAGCACCGTTTACCGCACCGTAGCGGGATTGGAAGCGGAACAGGCCCTCAAACGCTGCTTTCTGGCAGACAAGCGCAAAAGCGCCTACCAGTACCGCGATCCGCTGGCCTGCGCCGCTCACCTGCACATGCGGTGCGAGGCGTGCAACACCGTGGTCCATTTGGACCCGGAGGTTTCCGCCGCTGTGGCGAAGCTTCTGCATGAGTCATCAAACGTATTTTTGGATATGGGCAATACCACGCTGGTGGGCCGCTGCGAAAAATGCGGTCACATTGTTTAACACACCGAAGGGAGGCGGCATTTATGCGCAATCGCAGGCTGTTGGCGGGCGTGCTCTGCGCGCTGTTTGTCGTTGTCCTGATGGCGTCCGGCCTGTTTGTTGCCATGCATGCACAGCATCACTGCACAGGGGACCATTGCCCCGTATGCGCGGTACTGTGTGCCTGCACGGGACTGTTGCGCCTGGCTGCTGCTTCTGCTCTTCTCTCGTGCGCTGTCTGCGCAGCCTTGCATGCTGCCCGTTGGCGGCTGCGCGCGACGCGTTTTAACGGTTTCTTTGTCACACTCGTCAGTCTGAAAGTAAAGCTCTCCAATTGAGATATCATTTGCCCGGCGGAAAATTTCCCCGCACTTTTTCCGTTGGGGCGCGGCTGGCTGCAATGCCGGACCATCGGTCTGGGTACCTGTTTTTGTAACGGATCGGTACCCTGATTTCCCATACCCAAAAACAGCATAACGAGGTGTATTCTATGTTTAAAAAGCTGCTTCTGATGATGTTGGCCTGCTTGACCGCGCTCGTTTTTGCCGGCACGGGCCTGGCCGAAAGCGACCGTCCCCTGCAGGTCGTGTGTACCACCTTCCCTCAGTACGACTGGGCGCGTGCAATTCTGGGAGAGAAAGACTCCGGCGTGAAGTTGACCCTGCTGCTGGACAGTGGCGTAGACCTGCACAGCTATCAGCCCACTGCTGCGGATATTGCCCGCATTTCCACCTGCGATCTGTTCATCTACGTGGGCGGCGAATCCGACGAATGGGTTGAGGATGTGCTGGCCGCGGCGCAAACCCCGTCCCTGCACGCTCTTTCCCTGCTTTCCTGCGTGGAAGCCCGTGAGGAAGAAACTGTGGAGGGCATGCAGGAAAGTGACCATCACCACGATACCGCCTTCACCCTGGAGGACATTCAAAACCGCACTCTGGAGGATTTTGGTGGGAAATGGGTTTCCCTTTGGCCCATGCTTAAGGCGGGTCAGCTGGATGCCTTTTTGCGCCACAAGGCCGGGGAATCTGATGACCCTGCCGTTACGGTGGACTCCGTTCGTGAAAAGTACATCGCCGTATGGGCTTGCGACGCAGTTGCCATAACCGTTGAGGGAGATACCATCTCCTTTGACGATGGCGATGGGCAACCCCTGCGCGTCTCCGAATACGCCTGCGCGGGCTATTCCGCCAATGTCAGGGATGACGGCGAAATCACCGTGCGCTATCAGTTTGAGGCCGTTTCCGGCGACGGTCCGCGCTATGTGCAGTTCAACGATCATGGCCATGAGTCCGGCCCGGCGGAGCACTTTCATATCTATTTTGGCGATGACGGTTTTGATGCCCTTGCGGATTCCTCCACACATCCCTTCTTTATGCCGGCTTCCCTCGCCCCGGACCAGGTGCTAGAAAGCCTGATGGAGCACGGCAGCCACGCCGAAGTCGAATACGACGAGCACGTATGGCTTTCCCTGCGCAACGCCCAGGCTATCGTGCGGGTTATCTGCGAGGATCTTTGCAGCCTGAATCCCCGCTTCGCAGAGGTCTATACGCAAAATACCGAGGACTATCTGGCCCAGCTGGAGCGCTTGGATGCCCAATACCAGTCCGTTGCAGACCACGCTGCGCGCCACACACTGCTCTTTGCCGACCGTTTCCCCTTCCGCTACCTGACGGAGGATTACGGTCTGGAATACTACGCCGCATTTTCCGGCTGCTCGGCAGAAACGGAGGCCAGCTTCCAGACCATCGCCTTTCTTGCGCAAAAGGTGGACGAGCTGGACCTTCCCGTGGTGCTGGTGCTTGAAGGCGGAGACCATTCCATCGCGCAGACCGTCGCTGCCAGCGCCGGCAAGACAGATCTGCCCATCGCGACCCTCAACTCCCTTCAGTCCGTAACGGCGAACGATGTTCAGGCCGGTATCACCTACCTCGACGTCATGCGCGCCAATCTCGACGTGCTGCGTCAGGCGCTCGAATAATCTTTTTCTCCGGCGGGCCGGGTGCATCCGCCCGGCCCGCCCCTGCAAGGAGGGGATCATGTATGACGCAGATATGCAGGCGTCTCTGCGCGCTTATGCTGCTGGTATTTTTCAGCCGCCCGCTTCCCTGCACGCCTGCGCGTGCGGAGGCCGTTGGGGCGCAGGACGTCATCGTGGAGGTATGCACGGAGAAGGGGCCGCTCAAGCTGCGCCGCGCGCCCGACAGCGATGCGCGGATTCTTGCCGAAATGCCGCGCGGAAGCCTGGCAACAGCGCAAAAGCATGACGACCGCTGGTACCGGCTGGTCTATGACGGGCTGGAGGGCTACGCCATGGCCGAGTTTCTCACTCCACACGGGGATCTCTCCCCCGACGTGCTCAACTACCACACCCTGCAAAACGGCGATTGCGGCGAGGAAGTAACCGCTCTCAAGCAGCGTCTGTCGGAGCTGGGCTATTACCGTGAAGGCAGCAAAATGACCAATCGCTTCAATGATACTTTAATACAGCGCGTCAAGATGTTTCAGCGCCAGCACGGGCTGGAGGAGGACGGTGTGGCTACGCCCGCGCTGCAGGCCCTGTTGTTTTCGGATGGGGCGCAGGCCAACACCGAGCCATTGCCTGAGGCCCCTACCCATTACCGCCGCACGCAGTCCTCATCCGGCGGGGAGGAGGAGACGCAGTGGAGACGGGCCGTGTGTGAATGCTGCAACGGCAAGGGCTGCATCTGCTGTGGCTACACCGGCTGGGTCTGGTCGCCGGATTGAGGGAAGGAAGGTGCTCATGATACAGTTGATCTGCCAGGACCTGTCGCTGGGGTACGCCGGCAGGGTCGTGTGCGAAGGTATTGATTTTTCTCTTTCTCAGGGGGATTACCTGTGCATCACAGGCGAAAACGGCACGGGCAAAAGCACCCTGATCAAAACGCTGCTGGGTCTGCAGCCTCCCCTGCGGGGGCGGGTGTGCCTGACGGGAGGCCTGAAACGGCGCGAAATCGGCTACCTGCCTCAGCAGGGACCGCTCCGGTGCGACTTTCCCGCCTCCGTGGAGGAGGTGACGCTCTCCGGATGCCTCAACCGCTGCGGCCTTCGGCCTTTTTACACCCGTGCGGAACGAATGCTGGCCCATGTGTGGCTGGAACGCTTGGGACTGAGCGGGCTGCATGGACGGTGCTACCGCGAGCTGTCCGGCGGGCAGCGGCAGCGTGTGCTGCTGGCCCGCGCCCTGTGCGCCTCCCGCAGCCTGCTCATGCTGGATGAACCCGTATCCGGCCTCGATCCCGAAGCTTCGGTGGAAATGTATGCCGCGCTGCGCCGTCTCAACCGGGAGGACCGTCTGACCATTGTTATGGTCTCCCACGACGTGGCCGCAGCCGTTCGCGAGGCCGGGTGTATTTTACATCTTGGCCGCCGTCCGCTGTTTCTGGGCGCGGCAGCGGATTATCCCGCCAGTGCGGCAGGCATGACCTTTCTGGCTGCGAAAGGAGGGGAACAGGTATGATGGAAAGCCTGCTGGATATGCTGCGCGGCTATTTTCAATTTTCCTTTGTGCGGTATGCGCTGGTGGCGGGCGTGCTGATCGCGCTGTGTTCCTCCCTGCTGGGGGTTACGCTGGTGCTGCGCCGCCTGTCCTTTATCGGGGACGGGCTTTCGCACGTAGCCTTCGGGGCGATGGCTGCCGCCACGGTTTTGAATGTCGCGGCGGATATGCTGGTGGTTTTGCCGGCTACCGCGCTGTGTGCGGTGCTGCTCCTGCGCGCCCGCACGCAGGCCGCCGTGCGGGCGGATGCCGCCCTGGCCATGTTGTCGGTCGCCGCGTTGGCGCTTGGCTACCTCATGCTCAACGTATTCTCCAAATCGGTCAACCTTTCGGGCGATGTGTGCTCCACGTTGTTCGGCTCCACCTCCATCCTTACGCTCACGGCGCTGGAGGTATGGCTGTGCGTTGGCCTGTCCGTCGCGACGGCCGGGATTTTTCTCATGTTTTATCACAAGATTTTCGCCGTCACATTCGATGCGGATTTTGCCACCGCCACAGGGGTTCCCTCTGCGGCCTATGACCTGCTGATCGCCGTGGTAGCTGCCACGGTCATTGTCCTGGCCATGCATCTGGTCGGCTCGTTGCTGACCTCGGCGCTGATCGTTTTCCCGGCGTTGTCGGCCATGCGGGTATTCAAAAGCTACCGGGGCGTGGTGCTGTGTGCGGCGACGCTGTCCGTGGCATGCGCCGCCCTGGGAATCGTGGTGTCCATCCTGGCCTCCACGCCCGTGGGCGCCACCATCGTCACGGCAAACGCCATAGCCTATCTGGCTTTTGGCCTGATCGGGAGGGCTGTCCGATGAAAAGGCAAATTCACCCCGTTCTTTTGCTGATCTTCCTGACGGGACTGCTGCTTGCCTCCTGCGCCAAAACGGAGCCGCCGTCCCTGCCGCCTGCCGCTCCACCGGAGCCTTCCACCCTTCCGACGGCTCTCTTCAGCCCCCTGCCCTCCCCTACGGAGGAAGCGCCTCCAGCCATGGAGCTGGACCTGAGCGTCATGGGACCGGGCATGGCCTACGCCACCCTTTACAACATCCTTTTTGAACCGGCCTCCTATGTGGGGCAGCGGCTGCGCGTCAGCGGGCCCTATGAGGAAAACGTCATCGGCGCATCCGGCATCACCTACCGCTTTATCGTGGTGGCGGACCGTCAGGCCTGCTGCGCGCAGGGGTTGGAATTTGTGCTGGCGGATGATGAGGCTGTCTATCCGGAACCCGGAACGCAGGTGGAAATCTGCGGCATGCTGGAATCCTATCAGGAGGACGACCAGACCTATGTGCGCGTCGTGGCCGACGAGCTGCGCGTCCTATAATCCCATTGCGGGCATAAAAGCAGGGTACCCTCAGACGACGTATGAGGGTACCCTTTACGTATTTCGGGGCAGCTAGTTGCTGCGCTTGACCAGTTCCTTATCCGCACAGGTGGCGTAGAGTAGCGCCTCTCCAAAGCCGCCGTGGGCAGCCACGTCATAGCCGCGGATGGACGGTGCGCACACATTCCAATAGTAGTTGCTATAGATGGGCGCGGTGGGCAACTGATTGTGCCATTCGGTTTGGAAGGCCAGCCACCGTTCCAGATAGCTCTGCCGGTCCCCCGCTTCTGCCTGTCGCATGGCCAGGGCGGCCTCCATCAGCGCGGAGTCCCGCAGACCGGATGTGTTAAAGGCGCCCTGCCAGGCCTTATCCGTATGGTAGGTATAAAATGGATCAAACGGTTCGCGGAAGTTGGTGCCCAGGAAGAACAGGTTGCTGGTGCGGGTTGCTCCATCTTGGCGGTAATACTGCGCCAGCATCTGCGCAAAACCGACCGGCTGCACAACCACACGCACCCCCAGATTCTCCAGCACCGGTACGAGCATCCTTTCCAGCGCGTCGGACACAGCGCCGGGGGCTTTTGCCCACCGAAGTTCCAAGGGGACCAGCCTGCCATTCTCCTCCTTATGTCGTATCCCATCGGCTATGCCCGCATAGGCGTTGCCGCTGCTGTTGAGGCGGTAATCGGACAGGTCCAGCTCCCGACGTGCCTGCTCCGGATTGTAGCGGATGTCCTCAAAGGCGGCCAGTTGCCCGGCGCCGGCCTGCGTCATCCACTGGCCGTAGCCATAGTGTCCATACACCGGTTTGGCATATCCTCCCAGGGTAGTAGCGCACAGCGTATTGCGGTCCACGCACATGGTCACGGCGCGGCGTACATGCACATCACTGGTGGGCTCCTGCTCGCACGCAAAAGCCAGAAACGCATAACCCGACCGGAAATAGCTGCTAAGAGACGCCTGCTTTCCATCCAGGGCTCGAGCCTGATGAATAGCCGCTCCATCCGTCAGCCGGTTCACGATTTGGACCTCGCCACGCTCAAAGGCAGCCACGGCCTCGGCCCCCAGCAGCTGAATCACCCGCACGCGCTGGATGGAGGGCTTTTGCCCCTCGGCATTGCCGAGATATGCCGGATTGGCCTTAAGTTCCACCAGACTGCTTGTCGCATCATAGGCCACCAGCTGATAGGGTCCGCAGGTCACTTTGGGCTGGTGCAGATAACCGTTCTCGGAAGTCAGCGTTTCCTGCAGCAGTGCGGTCGGAAGCTGACGCGGCGTTTGGGTGGGATCGTCGGCGGCGTAGAGAAGGCATCCTTCCTCTCCATCCCCTACGGCGTATTCCGGAGCGATCACCCGGATGGGACATGGTCTGACCCGCACTGCGGCCAATCCATAGTAGCGGGGCACTTCTTCCGCCATGACGGTGATGGAAAATCGGTGCGCATCCAGCAGCCGCACCCCGGAAAGCGTGGCGGACGTTCCCGCAGCGTAAGCCTCCCAGCCCACCACGTGCGAATAGATCGAGTTTACGCCGCCGAGCTCGGCCACCGCCGGACTGGAGTGCAACAGCAGAGAAAACACATAATCCGCCGCTGTGATAGGCGTTCCTTCGTTATACGTCAGTCCGGGGGGCAAGGGTGAAGGTGTAGGTGTCACCATCGCGTTCTCTGGTTACTTCCAGGGTTTTCACAACCGTGCTGTCCAGTGCAAAGTCATCCTGCGAACGGGAATAGACCGTATCATATCCGTGCAGCATGGCACGCAGGTCCAGGTCCACGGAATTGCTGCCCCACATGTTTGAAAACAGGAAGCCACTCATCTGCGTGGGCACGGCTACAGTCACCCACCCGCTTTCGGCATGAACAGGGGCGTGCGCCAGGGGCATCAGCACAACCAGCGCAACAAGCCAGGCCAGGCGTTTGATTCGATTCATCATGATGTTCCTTCTTTCCTCCATACGGGAAAAACGTATTTTCCCCACCGACTGACCGCTTGCATCAGGTCGTCATTCGATTGTATCGCCCAATGTCTGCGCATCCCCCATGCCGGTGGCATGCCAGTCTACGGCTGCCATGGCGGGTTTTTTCGACGGCCCTCCGCCGGGTTTGTTTCTTCCCGGCTTGTCGTTCCCGCCCTCTGGAGGCTTTTCCTTGATACGCTCGTAATACACGCGTATCACATTGCCTTCGCTGTCGGCTCCCACAGCAAGGGGACCGGTATCGCGCACAAAACGATAACCGGCTTTGCTTTTGTCAGGATATGCAGAGATCACCTCACCGACAGCTGTCTCGCACACGAGGGTCGCCGCGTCGTCACGGTTGCCGTCATAGAAGTATTCTACTTTATATTGGGCTTTCAGCACCGGTTCGGCGGCGTAGTAAAGCGTAAGGTTATCAGCCCCGCTGCCCAAAATGAGCCCGGATGCCGGATTGCAGCTATGGTAGACATAGCCGGGGATATTCAGTTGCCAGTCTCCCGCGAGAATCTCCTTGCCAAACGTGCCCTTGCGCGCAGTTGACTGGGCCAGCTGCCGCCCGGTGCCCCATTCGCAGTGATGGATCACATAGTCCAGGTCTGTGCGCCGGGCGTAGACCACGCTGATAACGTTGCTCTGTGCGTCGGCAGAAACCACGATGGCGTTCGGAGTGCTCGCACCATCCTGATAGCCCTCGGCAGGCTTCTTGGCATTGAGACATCCCTCATTCTCTCCCGGCGGTACCACGAAGCGATCGTCTACCCGTGCGGTTGCCCGGTACGTGCCCAGCAAATTGCCCGGTCCGACCGTATCGCGGTAATAATTCACCGTCACGCCCGTTTCCATAGGGCGGTACACCACGTGGATCCGATGGTTTGCGTTGACATTACCGAACCAATACGCCGTGGGATAAGAATCCGCAACCTCCACTCCGTCCACCACAACGCTGTGCAGCTCATATCCCGGCTTGGCCGCATAGCGTACGGCGAGCGTCTCCATGTAGGCCACCCGCGTATCCCCCTCCGGGGCGATGGTTCCTCCTTCGACCGATGAGGTCACGGTATAATACGCGTCGACCCATTGAGCGTAAAGATCATTGGCCCCGCGAAGCTTTATACGTGCCCTGCTGCCCGGTATATATGAGTCGCCACCACCGTCCGGATGTGTGTTCCACCCAATAAAAATCTTGTTGTTCCAGGAAAATGGATTGGCACGGATCACCACCTGGCTATTGTTGGGCCCACTCTGGGTCTGGGTCAGACCGCTGCCGTTATTGGCATGATAAGTCAGCCGCACAGGTCCCATGGGCATGGCCCACTGAGCCGTCAGCGTCATGTTCTCAGTGACGGTCACCGCGCCACGAGGCTGATAAACCCGGCCATCCACACTGCTAAGCCAGCCGATAAAAAGCGCGCCGTTCTTTCCCTTCAGGGACGACGGTCCCAGCACAGCCGCCTTTGCGCCATAACCGTAACCCTGCTCGTCCACAGGCGGGTTGCCGCTTCCCCACGTACCCGCCCGGTATGTTACCTGATACGCTTTCTCAACCCTCCAGCGGGGGGAAGAGAACGATATCCTGGGTAATATGCATATCGGGATGAAACAGCTTCTTGCCGTCGTTCTCCGTCTGATATTCCCAGCCGAGAAAGTCGTTGGGCCCGCTGTCCGCATCAGGCTTGACGAGTTCGCTCACATCGGGCAGCGACAATCCCTCATCGCTGATGGTCCGTCCGCTGGTTACGCACCAGTCCACAGTGGTATAGGGTCGGGTTCCTTCCTGGTCCAGGTAAACTCGCACCTGATAGCTTAGGGGTCGCCATGCGGCATAAAGAATGATATCGTGATCCGGCATGGTTTGGGAAAAATCGGCCTCGGTTCCGGGCAGGCATAATTCGGTGGTAAACCAGCCGGCAAATACGGCGTCCTTGGGAATGGTGCTCACATCGGGGCGCTGAGGTACATATTCCATTCCCGCAAGACTTTGCTGGTAATATAGCTGACTGGCACGCTCAAACTCAACCGCATTGAAAAAGCGCAGTTCGTAGATATTGCGGCCATAGTAGAAGTCAATATGGAAATGGGTGCTGTCATCCCGGATGAGAGAGGCCCGATCGTTGGTATACGTCACGTTGTCAAGATACGTAAAACCTTGGATGTCGTAGTGGTCCTCATGCGTAGAATAGCCATTGGCGTAGGACGATGTCCATTTGTCCGCCTTGTACAGTTTCAGGGACCTTCCCTGGTAGTCAATTGCACCGCTTTCTCCAGGCAGACTTTCGATATAATAGTTGAGAGAAGCCGTATACCGGCCAGACTGATTGGGCCACCAAAATGATTTGCCGCCAACCGGCATCACAGGAAGGCAGGTTTGCATCGTGCTTTTGGTGGGTGCTACACACCATCCACTGGTATACTGGTCCGGAAAGCGACTGGACGGCCAGAGCATTTCAATGTTGGCGCCGTGTTTGGCTGTAATGGTCAGTTCAGGGATTACGGAAGCGGATGCACTCTTTGCACTGTAAAACAGAACCTGATACACGTTGCGGGTATATCTGACGGAAACGATGGTGCTTCCATCGCCCGCGATGTGTTTCTGCTCCACCTGCTGCACGGTAAACCCCTGCGCGCTAAGATCATACGCTGCGGCTTGGGTCAGGCTTCCGGAAACTCCCGTCAAATGCTGGGTGGGTGCGATTTGCTCGTTGGTGCCATAAGCGCTGTCCTCCGCATTTTCCAGCAGATGGACCACGCAATAGGGAATGCCGTCATCGGCTTTCCACAGGGCGGTCAGGTGCATATCCTCCTGCACCACGCAGGGCATGCTCACAGGCTCGTTTTGCTCGTCCCTCCATCCAAGGAAAGTATATCCTGTCCTGACAGGCGTGGGTGCATTGACCGTATCTCCTTTGATAACCCCGATCGGAGACAGCAGCAGGCCGCCCGCGGTATCAAACGTTATCCATTTGGCATCGTGTACGACGGGATAATAGCGCGTTTCGCTGTCAATCTCGTGAGGAAAGGACACCAGCGCTCCGTCAGGATTCCCCTGTTCCATCGTCCAGCCAATCAGCTTTTGATGTTTTTCCACAACCAGCTCGTACATGGGCACGCTGCCGTGGTCTGACTTTGTCTCCCAGGTGGAAATAACCTTTCCCCCGTTGATGTCACTCATAAAATACGCACGCAAAACCGGCGTGAACGCGGCCATCAGGCAAATGGTGCTGTTTTCCTCCACCGGCACCGTCTGAGGACCGAAAGTATCAAACAGCTGCCCTTTCTCATCCATCCATCCGGAAAAATAGTATCCGTCAGGCGCGTCAGGTGTAGCAGGCTGCGTAAGCGTATCTCCGTCTCCAATGATCTGGCTATCCACCACCTTACCTGCCACTAAAAATTCGTAAGTGACGTATCCCTTTCCCTGTGGCGGGTCGGGTTCAATTTCCCGTTCTTCCTTCTCCGGCGGGATGGGCGCGATTTCTGAATCCTGCACCTGCGAATCATCGGGCGCTGCGGTTGGCTGGCCCGTTTTGTCTTCCGGCGCGGGCCGTTCTTCAGCCGTGGCAGCCTCTGATGCAACGGGGATGAAGTCCGTTTCGTATTCCGCTGCTTCCGCTTCAGGTGCGGCGGGAGTGGGCTGCGAAGCAGGCACAGGAGTCACCACAGCCTTCTCAGCATCCGAGGCGGATTCCATTTCCGATGGAGCCGACTCTGGTGCGGCAGCGACCGGGATCTCCTGGGACTTTTCATTATCCTCTGTGGACCCATCTTTGGGACTGACGGGTTCTGGCGTGGACGTCGCTGGGACTCCCTGGGGTTTTTCGTCCTTTCCCACAGACTGCTCCTGAAAGCTGACAGGTTCTGGCACAACAGGGATGCTCTCCGAGGCGGCTGTAGACACGTTCACCGTCAAATTCTCATTGGCCCGAAGAAACCCGCCTCTGCCCACCCGCGCGCTGGCGGGCAGAGGCAAGGTAAACAACAGGCATAAGATTACTATCAGGCAGAGTAAACGCTTAAAAGACATATTGCTTCCTCCTTGGATTGCTCAGTGGTGACGGTCAACGTGGGTTTCTGCTTCCGTTATCTAAAATGACCGTTCTTTTTATATGGTCATTTTTTTGAGCTTATAAAGATCCGGTTTTATGACCGGATCTTATATTCAGTCATATTATATCAGAGAAGGTTACTTTTGTCTATCAAAAAGCCAAAATCATTTCCATCATTTGGCCATATGTTTCTGTTTTCTATGCGCACACCGTCTTCCCTTCCTTCCGCTTTTTTCAGACATCAAAAGAGGTTTGTTCTCCCAGATTCTTTCCATGAGATTCTTATACCCTCATTTATTTTAAACGAAACAAACGCAAGGAAGCCCTGTTTTTTGGCAAAAATCTGTACTTGTCCTCCCTTTTTCTGTATAATAAAAGCGTTTGTTACTCTTCCCAGCCATCTTCGGGCCAGAAAGGAGCCCCCATGCCGAAAATCTTTACGGACGAAGAAAAAGAAGGCCATCGTGCTATTTTGTTGGATCAGGGCCTTGGCCTCATTATGAAAAACGGCTATAAAAACGTTACTATCGATCAGTTGGTTCAGCTTATTGGCGCTTCAAAAGGTTATTTCTATGTGCTCTTCCCTTCCAAGGAGCAGTTTTTTCTGCAAGCCATCGCCAGTCAGATGGAAAGGCATTTTGATGCCCTTCGTGAAGTGATGGAACGGCATCCTTCCCCGAAAGAGATTGGAGAGACATACCGTCTGCTTTTCAAAAATATGCATTTTGCCTCCTTCGAGGACGTTCTCTACGTGCAGCAAAAGATCAGCGATGCGGAATGGCAGCATTTTCGTGATTTTGAAGAGGAGTTTTTTACCCGTATCCTTACCCTGCTGGGGCGCGACACTCAAAAGTGCGATCCCAGGTTGCTGAGCAACCTGTCTGCGTTCATCTTTTTGTGTTCCAACAGCCGCGGCAAATACCTCTTTTTAGAAAAGATAAATGACCTGGTAGACATCCTGCTGGGTGTTTTTCATGCCTACATCTTTCCAGAGGATGATGCCCACTGATACTCTTCCATTCCGCGAAATTTGCGTCTAGGGCAGATCATGATCCGCTTTTCTTCTTGGGGTTGAGATTTGGCCGTTTCTACCTGTCATTTCCAAAAGCACGCTCGTCAGGAACAGCTCATTTTCCGGGCGTGTCAAGGTCAAAAGAGGTAGGAGCCTATTGGTTTCCTTATTCATTTTAGGTATCTTGGCACGCCACAGACAGGTCTGTACCGGTTACCGTAAGTGGCTTCCCTGCAAGCCGCCGAAGCTGCCGGTTGACTTCCGTGAATCTCTCCAACGTCACGGGCGCGCTGTACAGCGCCGTCAGCAGATACCTGCGGCTATTGCGGATCGGGCCGGTGGTGCGTCGCATGCACGGCAGCACATACTCGATGTGCTCGCTGGTGAGTCGCTTAAGCTGTGCCTTACCTGTCTCGGCAGGTTGTTCCTCTCCGCCCATGCTGATCGTTTCTTTGCCGGAACAGAGCGTTTCGGCCATCAGGGCCGCGATCTCGTCAAGCTGCGTGGCGCTCACGCGCAGGTCCTCAAGCAGCGCGACATACTCGATCTAACATTCCACCCGCGCCCGCCAGCGGTCCAGCTCGCGCTTTTCCGGAAGGATAGGATGGATAGAAGCGATTGGTTTCGTTTTTTTCTGGATTCGTATTGGATTCTTGTTTCTTTAATTGCGAGGGATCTCTCTGTGCGGGTTTCTCCTGCGTTTGATTTTCCAATACATGCTCCTTCCACTCAGGCTTTGGCGCGCTTCTGGATGTAGGCACGGGATGGACATAGATGATGTACTCCGCGTGGGCCAGCTGCCCTTTTCGGTTGCGGGTACGGCTGCGCACGACGTATCCGGCCTGCTCCAGCTCCCGCGCCACCTTGCCCTTTGGATCGTGAAGGAAGCTGCTCCTGCCCTCGGGGCTGGTTTCCGCTGCGTGCACGGAATGCAGGAGTTCCGATGATGTTCCCAGAAATCAATGTCCATGTGATTCCGGGCATCGTTTGCAATAACCGTGGCGCGATGTATCGCGCGTTGAAAAGCACGCCATCGAACTTTTGCGCGAAGAAATCATGCAGACAGACTGAGGGGGAGGAACGGCGTTCCTCCCCCATTCTCTACTCTCCTTTTTTGCGAATGCCCAGGCGCTCAAAATAACGCCGGTTCTGTCGCACCGCTTCGTCGTCCGGACACAGCAGCGCGGCCTGCTCGTTGTAGGCGCATGCCACCTCCCGTTCCCCCAGCCGATCATGAATCACGCATAGCTGCAGCAACGGAATCCGTCCGCTGTGGTCCCGCTGGATAAACGCACCCGACTTTTCATTCTCCTTCGCCGACAGCGCCGCCTCATACCAGAACCGGGCGGCATGCAGGTTGCCGGCTTCAAGAAACCTTCTCCCCATTGCGCAGGCAATCATGGCGCGGGGCCGATCCAGGGCCAGGCTACGGCATAATGCGCGCATCGCGCCCGATGTGTCCCCCAGACGGTCCAGGCAGTCCGCCAGTCCTGCGCAGGCCTCAATCCGGTTTTCAATCCATGCCGCTTCATCGTCAATCACGCTGTCCAGCTGGCGCGCCGCCTCCTCCATGCGGCCGGCCGACGCCAGCTCACGGCCATAATAAAAGCGTTCACGCGGATTGAACGGGTGTCCCTCCTTCCGCAGCTTTTCATAGATTCGCAGGTTGCGCCCCGGCTTGCCCGGGCGCAGCTTTTCGTGCCGCACCACAAAATCCGCATAGCCGATTCGCCCCCGCGGAGCAATGGCCTCATGCACGGCGCCCTCCCAGCGAAAGCCCATTCCCGCGCGCAAAATTCGCTCCCGATAATAGGTAAAGGTAGGATTTCCCTGCGCGTCAAAAGCCACATGATAGGGAGCCATCGCCACGTCAAGGCCATCCAGCACGTCCCGCTTGAAACGCACCAGTGCCTCCGCGTTCTCCACCACGTCGTCGGCGTCCAGCCACATGAGAAAATCACGGGTTGCATGCGCAAACGATTCGTTACGTGCGGCGGAAAAATCATCCTTCCAGGAAAAGTCGTACACATGCGGCGTATAGCGCCGGGCAATCTCCCGCGTCTCATCCTTTGAGCCGGTATCCACAATGATGATTTCATCCACCGCCTCCTTTGCGCTGTCCAAGCAGCGGGCAAGCGTTTCGCGTTCGTCCCGGACAATCATGCACAGGCTGATCTCGGCCATCCAATCCCTCACCTTCCACGTCGTTTACACATACGTTATGAAGGGGCGGAGCCATTCTGCCCACTTCATCAGAAAAAGGTGATTGCATGGCCATCTTCAACGCGCCCTCTGGGAGGGCATCGCAAAGTGGATTTGTTGCCTGCGGGCCAGACACATTTGCGCGCTCGGCCTCCAGTGCGGATGCTTCATCGGCTTTTCGTCCGGTTGATCAGCCGCGCTTTCCGTATTCGTCCTCCTGTTCTTCCTGTTCCTCCTGTTCCAGCTCCTGCTGTCCTTCGAGGGTGATCTGTACCCCCGGCCCCACCGGACCTACGGGCCCCACCGGTCCCACCGGTCCTTCCGGCGGCGAAACGGGTCCCACCGGTCCCACAGGCGCGACGGGCGCAACGGGCGCCACCGGCCTTGCTGGCGCGACAGGTGCAACCGGTCCCACGGGTCCCACGGGCCCCACGGGCGAAACCGGTCCTGCCGGCGGAGCTACCGGCGCAACGGGTGCGACCGGCCCCACCGGCCCCACCGGCGCGGAAGGCCGTGCGGGTACCGACGGTGCGACAGGCGCAACCGGTCCCACCGGTGCGGATGGCGCGACTGGTCCTACCGGCGCGACGGGTCCCACCGGCGCAACGGGCGCCACCGGTGAAACCGGCCCTACGGGTCCCACAGGGCCCACCGGTCCCACGGGTCCCACCGGCGCAGACGGTGCAGTAGGTGCGCAAGGTCTTGCCGGTACGGACGGTGCAACGGGCGCTACCGGCCCCACCGGTCCCACAGGGCCCACCGGCGCGACCGGCGCAGATGGAGCCACAGGTGCGGAAGGAGCAACCGGCGCAACGGGCGCCACCGGTGCCACAGGCGAAACCGGCCCCACCGGCGCCACAGGTGAAACCGGCCCCACCGGTCCTACAGGGCCCACCGGTCCCACTGGCCCCACCGGCGGCACTGTCCTTTCCTCCAGCCTGATGGCTGAAAGCACCGCCCCGCAGCAGCTTGCCGCCGCCAACACGCCCATCTCGCTCGCGTCTCACACCATGCTTGTGGGAAACGCCATCGCGCGTACGTCTCAGCCCTCGGAAATCAGCATCCTGACGCCGGGTCTGTACGAAATCTACTACCGTGGCGTAGCGCAGGCGACGGGCGAAGGGATCGTTTTCCCCTATACCATCTCCTCTGTCGTGGCGCTCAACGGAGTTCCTGTGGAAAACACGCGCGCCACGCGCACCGTTGCCAACGCATCTCAGGCGGTGACGCTGAGCCAGAGTACGGCGACGCTCATCCGTTCCACCGAAGTCGGCTCATTTGTGCTTCGCAGCGAGTCTCCCGGCGTCACCTGGAGCAACGTGGTTGTAATGGCCGCCAAACTGACCGACGGCATCTGATCTCCCTATCGTCCGTCATGACGGCACATAAGCGGCAGGGGGGCAGCCATGCAGGCCGCCCCCCTCAGATCGTTCAAAAACCCATGTTTTGGGGAAAGAGCCCCGTTTCTTGCGTCCTTTTGACGCCCGCAGCACTCAGAAAATGCTGCGGCATAAAGCTTTGACGCGCTGCCCCAACCCTAGGCAAGGCACAAAGGGAAGTGCCAGCCCTATGGCACCAAAGGGAAGCATGTGTCCGGTGCACACTTGGCCCAAAGGCCCAAAGCGACCTCCAGGTGTGAGAAAATGCAAGCGCTGTGCGCGTCGCCGCGCATTGCGACATTGGTGGAGCCTAAATGATGGAGCAGCCGGGACCGACCCCTGTGTCCCGCGCCTAGTCAGCAACCTCGGCCTTACGCAACAGGGTTTTTCCTGCCGCACCCAAGGCGCAGGGCAACCAGGTAACGACGGATTAAGCCGCCACAGGAGCTCATCGGCAACCTGAAGGGATGGCCAGACGGCCTCCATCAAACGCCAATGTGCCTTGCCCTTTTTGAACCCTTTCCACAATCGAAGAGGCGTTCCTGCATTGGAACGCCTCTCTGATTCATTTGGCTTACAGGATGTATTCTTTTTTGCCAGCGGGGCGACCCTTCATCTCTTCCGCTTTTTTCAGATACTTTTCGTTCTGGTTGCCCAGCACCGCATAGCTGGCAATCTTGCTCTCCTCCACGCCCGGCTGGTTAAACGCGTCGATATCCAGCAGCTCGCCCGTGTAGGCGGTGGTCATTTCAAAGAAGAACAGCAGTTGGCCGATGGTATAGGCATTGACCTCCGGAAGCACGATGGTCTGGTTCATGCGGCCGGAGCGGTAGAGGGCATACTCGGTGCCGCGGCGCTCGGCGTCGATGAGGGCATTGAGCGTCTTTCCGCCCAGGAAAGCCACATCGGGGAACTGCTCGCAGCCGTGGGAAATCTCCGTTACCGTGCGGAACTGCCCCACCTTGAGGAAGGTGATCACTTTGTCATAGGGGCCCTCGGTATAGAGCTGGAGCTGGCTGTGCTGGTCGGTCACGCCCAAAGCCTTGGCCGGGGTCTGGCCCACGTTGACAGCCATGCCCTTGCGGGTTACATTCTTGCCCAGGCTCTCGGCCCACAGCTGACAGAACCAGTCCGCCATGTACTTGAGGCTGTCCGCATAGGGCATGACCACCTGTACGTTGATATCCATCTCCTGCATGGCGATATACTGCAGCACCGCTTCCAGCAGCGCGGGATTCTTCCATACGTCGTCCGTACTGCAGCGTTCATCCATGGCCGCCGCGCCCGCGAGCATTTCGCGGATATCAATGCCGCACACGGCGGCAGGCAGCAGGCCCACGGGGCACAACTCGCTGAAACGGCCGCCCACGCTTGCGGGGATGTGGAACAGCTCAAAGCCGTTTTCCTTGGCCAGCTTGATCAAATTGCCCTTTTCACGGTCCGTGGTGGCAATGATGTGCTTGGCCCATTCCTCGCCCACTTCCTTCTTGAGCAGTTCGGAAATGATGAGGTACTGGCTCATGGTTTCCGCCGTTGCACCGGACTTGGTGATGACGTTGAAGCAGGTCTTTTTTACGTCGATCACATCCAGAAGCGCCGCCATGCGCTCGGGGTCGATGTTGTCCTCGACATAGAGGCGGGGACCGCCGCGCTTTTCGGCAGGCAGCTCGTTATAATGCAGGTGGTTGAGCGCCTGCTGGATGGCGATGGGGCCCAGCGCGCTGCCGCCGATGCCCAGCACCACAAAGGTATCAAACTGCTCGCGCACGCTCTTGGCCACACGCTCAATATGGCTGACGACTTCCTCCTGGTCGTAGGGCAGCTGCATCCAGCCCAGCCAGCCGGTTCCGCGGTTCTTTTCCACATTGCGCTGGGCGGCGCTCGCCGCATCCTTCATGCCGTCCACCTGGCAGGGATCGATTCCGTATTGAAAGCCAATGACATCGCTCATCATATGATTGACGTCCAAAGCGATAGGTTCATGAAGCATCTTGCCCATTCATCCTCATCCTTTCCCATATTCATCCGATCCATGAATCAGTATACCACAAAATAGCCGGCTTGGAAAAGGGATTTTTGAGGCCGGAGCTTTTCGTGGCCTTCCAGACTTGCGAAAGACGTACAAATTGTGCTATAATGTCGAAAATGTTTTGAAATCGGGGTGGCGCTCCATGCAGACGGCTTTACCGGTGCTGGCGGTAGCGGTGTTGGTGGGGGCCGCCATCGCCCTTCTGGTCCGGGACAGGCGGCAGCAGCAGCGGCTGCGGCTGCGCATTAAAAAGCTGTATGCCTCCCAGCTCTTCGAGGATATGCTTCCCCTGCTTCAGGCCTGCCGCAAACGTCCGCTGGAGCAGCTGATCGTGGACAAGACCGGCGTGGTAATGCGTTATCTGCATTTTGCGGGTGGCGAATCCGCCTTTTTGATGCGTCCCAATGGCTACCGTTACCTATCGCCCGACCAGCAGGAGGCCCTGCGCGCCGTGCTGGAAGAGTGTCTGCCCAAGATTCGGGATTCGCAGCTCTATCACCTGAGCCGCCAGCGCATTCGCCTGCTCAACGGGCAGGTGGAATATGCCTACCGCTACACCATTTCCAACGCCTATAAGGCGCGCCTGTCCCGCGCGCCCTATTACGACGGCACGCTCCAGCCCCGCTCATGGTAACAGGCGGCCCGCCTTGATGGGGGTTTCCAGACGGCTCTCCACATACCGGCGCAGCATGTCAAACAGCATGCCTGCGCCGGTATTTTTCTGCGGCACCAGGCCCCGGCGGAGGGTCTGACTCATCCAGGCGATCTGATCGCGCGTAACAGGAAACGTGGCGCGGGAGGCACAGGCCGGGCAACACAGTCCGCCCGCGGCGATATCCATGCGTCCCCCCTCGCTCACATCCAGCGGGGTGCGGCAGTGCGCGCAACGGCTCAGCCGCGGGCGGTAGCCCATCGCATCGGCAAAGAGCAGCAAAAATGCCGTGGTCGTTTCCAGGGCATCCGCCTCATCATCATAAGCCAGGTAGTACAGCCCCTTGAGCAGCAGGGCGTACAGGTCTTCAGCGGCCTGTCCGGGCTGAACCGCCGCGGCGCACAGTCCGGCCATGTAGCTGGCGCAGGTCAGGCGGTAGGGGTCCAGCCGGAGCGGATAGAAGGTATCCTGCAGGGCGCAGGAGGTCAAAACCGCACGCTCATTTTTCTCGAACAGCACGAACTCACCGCTCACAAACAGCTCGCTGGCAGGCATTAGCGGGCTTTTGGGCCTCCGGCAGCCCCGCGACAGCAGATCCACCCTGCCCAGCCGGGGACTGAGCAGGGTAAGCATGCGGTCGTGATCGCGGTAATTGGCATAGCGCAGCACGATGCCGGGCGTGGTGATAGCGGGCATGCGGTCTCCTCCTTTCCGGGGTATGAAAAACCCCCTCGCGCCATGCGGCTGCTCGAGGGGGCAGAAAAGTGCGCGAAGCTCAGCCCTTCACGGTCTCCACCAGCTTGGTGAAAGCGGCGGGATCGTTCACGGCGATATCGGCCAGCATCTTGCGATTGATGGTGATGTTGCGCTGCTTGAGGCCGTTCATCAGCACAGAATAGCTGATGCCGTTCATGCGGGCGGCAGCGTTGATGCGGGTAATCCACAGGCGGCGGAAATCGCGCTTGCGCATCTTACGGCCTTCATAGGCATAGCGCAGGCTGCGGCGCACCTGTTCGCTGGCGGCGCGGTACTGCTTGGACTTGGCGCCATAGTAACCCTTGGCCAGCTTGAGCATCTTGCGGCGCTTCTTGTGGGCGTTTACAGCTCCTTTAATACGTGCCATTTTTTTATCCTCCTTGAATCGTTAGCAAAGCTTATTTGTAGGGCAGCAGCTTGCGGATGGTGCGCGCCTCGGCCGCATTGTCCACAACGCCGTCCGCGCGCAGGTGGCGGGTACGCTTGGTGGTCTTCAAATGCACCTGATGGTTGGCGTTCATCTGCTTATGCGTCACTTTGCCGTTCTTCGTGAAGGAAAAACGCTTGGCTGCGCCACGATGGGATTTCTGCTTGGGCATAGGGGTTGTCCTCCTTCCGTGTGCTATCCGTATCCGCCCGCGGGGAAATGTGCACCCGCGGGCGCGGGATGGCCGTTTGTCCGGTCAAATCATGTTTTCGCTTTCGCGCTTGACCTTTTTCTTGGGCTGGGGCTTGAGCTCGCGCTTTTCAGGCTCGCTCGCCTTGGCCGCCTGCGCGGCGGCGTGCTTTTCCTTGCGCTGCTGGCTCTTTTCAGCAAAGCTTTTCTTTTCGGCCTTTGGCGCAAGGATCATAATCATGTGGCGGCCTTCCAGCATGGGGCGGCGCTCAATGGTGCCGTATTCCTCAATGCGGGCGGCGAAATCCTGCATGATCTTCAGGCCGATGTCCGCGTGTGCGATCTGGCGGCCCCTGAAACGGATGCTCACCTTCACCTTATCGCCATCCTGAAGGAACTTGACGGCATTTTTGAACTTGGTCTGCACGTCGTTTTCCTCGATGGTGGCGGAAAGCTGCACTTCCTTGAGGGTGACGATACGCTGGTTCTTGCGCAGCTCGCGTTCGCGCTTGGACTGCTCGTAGCGGTGCTTGTCGTAGTCCATCAGCTTGCACACGGGCGGCTGGGCGCCCGGCACAATCTTGACCAGATCAAGATTCTGCTGCTCGGCCAGCTGCAACGCCGCCTGCGTGGACATCACGCCCAGCTGCGTGCCGTCGGTGGCGACCACGCGCACCTCTCTGTCGCGGATTTCTTCGTTGATCATCGGCTCGTTGATATCCATACACCTCCAAAAATTGAACGGTAGCGCCTTTGTGCCACGCACAAAAAAACGCCGGGCATGCCAGCCCGCCGTATCACGACCCCCCATGGACTTACGTGCCATGACCGGCGCAAGATGTTCGCGCGGTGAGAAGCGGGCGGCTTCTGCTTACGAAGGTTAGTATAGCACGCCGCGCGTGGGTTGTCAACCGGATTTTGGTTCCGCCTCAAATTTACAATTCATTCACACCCAGGGGCCCGGCGCATGGTATGATAGGGTGAGGCGGATTTCCGCCCATCCTGCAGACAGGAGGGCATGTGCCCTTGATTGAGATTGAAAACGTATCCAAGCGCTACGGGAGCGTACGGGCGCTGGAGAATGTGAGCCTGCGCATGGAGGGCAGCGGCATTATGGGCCTGCTGGGACAGAACGGTGCGGGCAAGACCACGCTGATCAACATTCTGACCGGTTACCTGGCGCCCACCTCCGGCCGTGCGCTCCTGGGCGGTCACGACCCGCTGATGGAGCCAGGCGAGGCCAAGCGGCACCTGGGGTATCTGCCCGAGCAGCCGCCCCTGTACGACGAGATGACCGTGCGTGAATACCTGCGTTTTGTGGCCGCGCTCAAGGGCGTTGCAGCCAGGGCCATCCCCGCCCACGTGGACGAGGTGATGGAGCTGACGGGCCTGACCTCCATGCAAAGCCGCCTTCTGGGGCACCTGAGCAAGGGCTTCCGACAGCGCGCGGGCATGGCACAGGCCCTGTGCGGCGACCCGGACGTGCTGGTGCTGGACGAGCCCACCGTGGGGCTGGACCCTCGGCAGATCACCGAAATCCGCGCGTTGATTCACACGCTGGGCAAGAGCCACACCATCCTCTTTTCCTCGCACATCTTGAGCGAGGTCCAGCAGCTGTGCGACCACGTGGTGATTCTGGACCACGGCCAGGTCAAGCTGGACGCCGCTCTCGCCCAGCTCAGCGCACCGGAGGACATAACGGTGCTGCTGACCGTGGATGCTCCGGAAGCGGCCATCCTGAGCCGGCTTAGGCAACTGGAAGGCGTGCGCCGCGCGACCGTGCAGCCCGCCGCACAGAGCGGCTGCACGAGCGTGCTTTTGCAGTTTCACCGCGAGTCGGAGCCGGAGCGGCGGCTGTTTGCGCTGCTCAGCGGGCTGAACATTCCCATCTTGCACCTCTCGCGCGTAGGCGACAGCCTGGAGCAGGTGTTCTTGAACGTGATTTCGCAATAGGAAAGGAGCCTTTCCGTGTTCACCATCTTCAAGCGCGACTTTCTGGCCTATTTCCGCACGCCGGTGGGTTATGTGTTCATGGGCGTGTTTCTCACGCTCTCCGGCCTGATTTTCTACCTTTACAATCTGCAAAACCTCTCCGGCGACCTGCTGACCTTCCTGTCACAGCTGACGCTGCTGGTGATGCTGCTTTCGCCGCTGCTGACCATGCGCCTGATCTGCGAGGACCGGCAGAAGCGCACCGATCAGCTGATTTTTACCAGCCCGGCGGGCCTGGGGAGCGTGGTGCTGGCCAAGTACCTGGCCGCCGCCTGCATCATGCTGATCACGGTGCTTTTGACCAACGTGTATACGCTGGTCATCGCGCTGGGCGGCACGGTGTATGCGGGCGAATGGTTCGTGGGGTATACGGGGTTTCTCCTGCAAAGCCTGTCCTTTCTGGCGCTGGACCTGTTTGTGACCTGCTTTGCCAAAAACCAGATGACCGGCGCGCTGGCGGCTTTCGGCGCCAATTTTGTGCTGTGGATGGCTGATTTGCTGGCAACCAGCCTTACCGTGGACTGGCTGGCGGACGCGCTCAACTTTCTGAGCCTCTATGACCGCTACGAGCCCTTCCGGCTGGGGCAGTTCAGCTATGCGGCCGCGCTGTTCTTCCTCACCTTTATCGCGGCATGTCTGGTGTGCGCCGCGCGCGTTCTGGATGCGCGGCGCTTTTCGGAGGGGGGCGCGGCATGAAAAAGCGGCTTTCGTCTCTGCTTCTGCGCTTTCGCCAGCCCAAGTGGCGCCACGGCAAGTTAGGAGCGCTGCTGGTGGCGGGCTTCCTGGCGATCTGCGTGCTGGTGAATGTCTTTGTTCAGGCACTGGAGGATGAATACGGCTGGCGCACGGACCTGAGCTTCAATGCCTATGCCACCACCGGCGAGCAGACGCGCGCCGTGCTGGACCGTCTGGAAAACGATGTGGACCTCTACCTGCTCTACCAGAGCGGCGCGGAGGATACGCAGCTGCTCCAGCTGCTCAACCGCTACGCCGTGCTCAGCGACCGCGTGACCGTCAAGGAGACTGATATTGCGCAGAATCCCGGCATTCTCACGCGCTTTCCCGGCGACACGGACAAGACCGCCCAGGCCGACAGCGTCATCGTCAGCTGCGACGCCACGGGCCGCTACAAGATTCTGGACTATACCGACTTTCTGACCCAGGGGTACGACATCGAATCCGGCACCTTCCAGCCGGAGGGCCTGTCCTATGAAAAATCGCTGACGGAGGCCATCGCTTCCGTAGCGCAGACGGACCCGCCGACGGTGGGCGTTTTGCAGGGGCACGGAGAGCTTACCCCGGATGCGCTGGAGCTGCTGCTGTCGTTTCTGGAGAGCAACGGCTACGACCATGTAACCGTCGACTTGTCCGCCGAAGGCGCCCTCACGGACGTGGCCCTGCTGCTCATTGCCTCGCCGCAGAAGGATTTCAGCGACACCGAGCTTGAAGAGATCAATGAATTTGCCAAGGAAGGCGGCAGCCTGTTCATCACCCGCGACTACACCGACCCGCTGGACAGCATGCCCAATTACCTGTCCCTGCTGCGCAGCTACGGCGTCACGCCGCTGTCCGGCATCGTGGTGGACCCCGGCGCCTACCATGAAAATCCCCTGGCCATCGTGCCCTACATGGAAGAGCTGGACATGACGCAGTCGCTGATTTCCAGCGGCATGGACGTGCTGCTCATGCCCGCCGCCTGCGCCTTTGAAACCCCCGGTGAGCCCGATCACAGCCTGACGACCGGCACCGTGCTCAAAACCAGCGACCAGGCCTATCTGCGCGACCTGTCCGACGGTATCGACAGCGTGGATCAGCAGCCGGGCGACCGCTCCGGCGAATTGAGCGTGGCGCTCTACGCCCATCGCATGCACGCCAACGGCAACATCAGCCGTCTCTTTATCGCGGGCAGCAGCGGGCTGTTTACCGAGGAATATGTCTACCAGCGCACCTATGTACAGCAGTTCATCATCATGCTCATGGGCCAGCTGCTCTCGGACAAGATTGTTACGCTGGATATCATGGCCTCGGCGGCGGTGCGGCCTGCGCTGACGGTGGGCAGCCAGACGGTGGGTACGGTGCTGATTATCGCGGTGCCGCTCATGGTGCTGGTGGCCGGGCTGTGCGTGCTCCTGCCCCGCCGCAACCGCTGAAGCTAAGGAGGAATCCCATGCAGCATCCCCTCAAAAAACGCCCGAAGCGCAGTCCCCGCCCGCGCCTTTTGCTGATTTTGACAGGTGTGGGCGTGGCGCTTGCCGCGGCGGCGCTTTTTTTCCTACTGTCCGCCATCAAAGCGCGCTTTCCCGCCGAAACCGCCCTGCCCCTTGAGACGGGGCCGGAGTCGCGCACTCTTTACCTGGGCGATTCCTCTCAGCTGGACAGCATTGTGATCTCTCAGGAAGAGGGGGACCGCTATACCCTGCGCATGCAGGACGGCCACCTTGTGCTGGAACGCGGCGGACAGTGGCTGACCGTGAGCGATTATCAGGAAGAAGCCATGCTCAAGGCTGTGACCCAGCTGGTGATGCCCGGCGTCGTAACCGAAGACGAGGCCGAGGTGGCCGGGCATCTTGCGGACATGGGGCTGGACACGCCCCGCGCCACGGCGCAGGTGCGCTATCAGGACGGTACGGAAATGACGCTGGAGCTGGGCGGCGACGTGCCCACCACCAGCTATTCCTATTTCCGCTGGTCCGGCGACGATGGCGTGTACATGTGCGATTCCGGGCTCACCGATGCGCTGCTCACCACCGCCACCCGGCTGTTGCCCGTGGAGCAACCCACGCTGTCCAAGGACCTGATTGACCAGGTCACCCTCTCCCGCGCGGACGGGGAAACCGCCGTTCTGCTCTCCAATGACGGGGACGGGCATTATACCGGACTGCTGGTGGAGCCCTACCAGTATCCTGTAGATCCGGAGCAGGCCGAGGCGCTGCTCACCGCGCTTTCTTCCTTCCGGCTGGGTACGCGCGAGGCTGAGGCCAACGCCGAAACCCGCGCGCAATACGGCCTGGACGATCCAGAGTTGACCCTCTGGATTCATCAGGCTGCGGGAACCGTCGGACAAGTGGACGAAAACGGTCAGCTGGCCGCCGTGGAGGTCAGGGAGCAGGCGCTCCGGTTTGTCATCGGGCGCGCCGAGGGAGAGTTTTTCTATACCTGCGAATACGCAGGCAGCTGCTATCTGGTCAGCCGCTTTCTGCTGGAGACGCTGCTGGCCGCCACCCCCGATACGCTGGTGGCGCGTCAGCCCGCGGACCTGGGAGGCGCCGCCCTCAGCGATATCCTCATTGAATCCCCCCTGGGGGATGTCCACGTGACCGCCCAATACACCGAGCGCGTGCTGCCCAACAACGACATTGAAACCGACGCGGAGGGCAACACCGTCTATGATACCGCGGTCACCCTCAACGGCGAGGAAGCCGACGCGGAGCTGCTTACCACCTTGACCACACGCCTCAACGCCCTGACTGCATCGGGCGACCTGCCCGACGGATGGACCGTGCCCGAGGACGAGGCGCCGCGCTGGCGCATCGTTCTCACCACGGTGGGCGGCGCCACGCGTGAGATCGCCGCCTACCGGCTGGACGCCTTTTCCGACGCATTGGCAGTGGACGGCGTGGCCATCCACTACGTGCATGAGGAAGCCATTGATCTGATCCTTGCGGATTTGCTGGACTAGGTGCGTTCATCCGCCTCCAGCACCACTACGATCACATTGAGCAGCACCGGCCCGGCCAGCAGGCCCAGAAAACCCAGCAGCCGATACCCCGCATACATGGCGGCCATCGTCGCCAGCGGATACAGGCCCAGGTTATGCCCCACGATGCGTGGCTCCAGCACCTGGCGGATCACCACCGTGCCCACGTACAGGCAGGCTGCCAGCACGCCCGTGCCCGCGTCGCCCGCCACAAAGGCGGCGATGCTCCAGGGGATCAGAAACAGCCCGGCCCCCAGCACCGGCAGCGCGTCCGCCACGCCGATACCCAGTCCGATCAGCAGCCCATAGCGCACGCGGAAGGCTGCCAGGGCGATCATCAAAAACAGCGTCACGGCCAGCGATACCATTAACTGGCTGCGCACCTGCAGGAGCACTGCCTTCCACAGCCGCGCGCTCACCAGCTTTCCGCGTTTCATCAGTCCGCCGGGAAATGTCCGGTGAAAAAAAGCCGCGATTCGCGCCCGATCGGCAGTCATGTAGTAGGTGCCCATCACCAGCAGCACCGTGCTGAGCAGCGCATGCGGAATGGAGGCCGCCGTGCTGAACGCTCCGCTGGTCAGCGCGGCCGACAGCGACGCCGCCCAGCCGACAGCGCTTTGGGCCAGGGAAGTGAGCGCGTTGTCCATCACGTCGGGCAGCAGATCCGGCAGTGCCGCGCGCACCTGATCGTACAGGCCGCGCAGCCAGGGCACGGCCGCTTCACCCACCCAGGCAGCGGCCTGCGGCAGCGCGCGCACCAGTTCGCGCGTAAGCCGCGTGACCAGCACCGTTGCCAGCGCGCCCGCAACGCCAAACAGCAGCAGCACCCCCAGCGCGGCAGCAGCCTTTCTTCCCAGACGAATACGGCCCTTCGCCGTCACGCGGACGAAGGGCTCCAACATGCGCGAAAACACAAAGGCCAGTACAAACGGCCAGCAATAAGGCAAAAGCACCAGCGCCAGCGCCATGGCCGCAAGGGTGACCGCCACCAGCGCCGCCTTGCGCAAAAGGCCGTTCAGCCGGCGGTCCATCGCCTCCAACCGGCGGGAAAGGGATTGCTCCATAGGCGTCCTTCCCGGCCGTTCTTCAGCCGCTTACCCGCCCTTACGCGCCCGGTGCAGGAAGCAGCCGGGCTCATGGTCGTTGACCACGCCGACGGCCTGCAAATAGCTGTACACCGTTACCGAGCCCATGTAGCGCATGCCGCGGCGTTTCAGGTCACGCGCGATAGCGTCGCTAAGCGGCGAGGTTGTACGCGCTTCGCCACCTATGAGCTGCGCCTGGCCGCCGGTAAAGCTGTACAGGTAGTTTGCGAAGCTGCCGAACTGGCGCTGAATCTCCAGAAAACAGCGCGCGTTGATCACCGCCGCCTCGATTTTGCGCCGGCAGCGCACGATGCCCACATCCTTCAGCAGCTCCCCGACCTTATCTTCGCCATACGCCGCAATTTTATGCGGGTCAAAGCCGTCGAATGCGCGGCGGAAGTTCTCCCTCTTGCTGAGGATAACCTGCCAGGAAAGCCCCGCCTGAAATGCCTCCAGCAGCAGCATCTCGTAGAGCCGTCCGTCGTCGCGCGTGGGCACGCCCCACTCCGTATCGTGATATGCCTGCATCAGCGGGCTTTTGGCCCATGCGCAGCGCGGTTTATCCTGCTGCATTTTTTCTCTCCCTCTCATCTCTGTGCCAGCGGTCCGTCATCCAAAGGGCGATGGTTTTCGCATCCCGTGCCATCCCTTCAAACAGATGTGCTCTGACCGCACCTGCCAGCACCACCATCACGATGGGGCCCAGAATCAGCCCCGGCACGCCGCCCAGCCGCATGCCCACAAACATGCCGATCAGCGAAGCCAGGGGCGACACGCCCAGATTGGTGCCCAGGAGCGCCGGCTCCGTGACGCGGCGCAGAAGCGAATATCCCCCATACAGTCCCAGTACCAGCCAACCGTTCTGAGGCGCGCCCACCACGAAGCACACCAGACCCCAGGGGATATACAGCACGCCGCAGCCGAACTGGGGAATCAGCTCCAGAAGCGCCGCCGCAAAGCCGATCAGAAAGGCGTATTCAAAGCCCACCGCCTCGAAAAACACCCAGGAAATCAGCAGCGTCAGCAGCGAAAAGAGCAGCTGCACCCGGATATAGCCCGCCAGCCCCTGTCCCGCCGACTGTCGGAGCAGCCGGATGGAACGTTCACCGCCAAAGAGACTCCGTCCGGACAGAAACTTGCGCCATTTTTCATAGCGGTTGGTGATGAAGATCACGGCCAGCAGCAGAAAATTGGCATATACAAAAGCATACGGCAGGCTGGCAACCACCGAGAGCGCACCGTTTACCACATTTCCCGCAAACTGCATGCCCGCTTCCGACAGTGACTGAAACGCGCTGTTAAGCGATGTGCGAAGCGTATTGCCAATGGCGCTGGGCAAGGTCTGCGCCATGTCCAGAAGCCGTTCCGACGCGGTGCGCAGCATATCCACCACGCCCGTCACCACGCCCGGTGTGGCCACCGTGAGCTGCACCACCACAAATGAACAGATCCAGTAGACCAGCCACAGCGCCGCAAGGACCGCCAGCGCCACCCACAGGCCCACCGCCACTCCGCGCCGCATATGCAGCTTTTCCTGCGTCAGGGCGATCAGCGGGCGGAGCAGGGCCGCCACCGCCAGCCCGATCAAAAAGGGCGAAAACAGGTCCCACAACACCGGCAGCAGCACCGTCAAAAACACCGCCGCCAGCGCCATGAACACCCCGCGCCAAAGCATGCGCTCCACGGCGCACCGAATCGACTGTCTCCCGGTCATGGCCGCATCGCCTCAGAAATGGCCGCCGCCACCGCCGTGATGGCCGCCGCCGACACTGGTGTGCACACCGCTGCCGCCGCCGTGGTATCCCCCGCCCCCGGAGGAGCGCGGCGGGTCGGGCTTGCGGGCCTGGGTCGTGGTGGTGCGGATGTAATCATCCACCCTCCCGGTGATGGTCAGGTCGCAGTTTTCGCGGAAGTTGTAGCTGTAGGTACTGCCCTTGAGGCGGTAGCTGCGCTTGACGAGAGTCACAAACGCCAGGCCAGCGGCCGCGGCCACGGCGGCGCACACCGCCGCTTCCGCGGTGGTGAGGGCCTTTTTCCGCGCGGTCAGCATCTCACCGGTGAGAATGTCGTAGCGGTACTGGCCCTCGGGAATTCCATCCCGCAGGTAGCCGCGCACGCGCTCCATGATTTCCTCCACGGCGCCCACATAGTCGCCCTGCGCCAGCAGGCTCTGGCTGCCACCGGTGGCCGCATCAATGCGCGAGCCGGTCAAGTAGTCGATCATCTGGCCGCGGGTATAGATGTACTGATAACGGTTGTACATGTCGATGTAATACAGCACGCCGCTGTCCTCACTGTCCAGGCCAAAGTTGCCATGGATGTAAAACTCGTCGGCCACGCGATACTGCTCGCCGTCCTCCTGGGGTTCATCCGAGGTGACGACCACGAAATCCATCCCCGTTTCCTCCTGAAAGCGGGCGATTTCCTCCTCCAGCGCAGCCTCTTCGCTCGCGGTAAACAGGTCCGCCCCGTCATACACGCGCGCAGCGGTTGCCAGCGCACCCCCGCATAACGAAAGCAGCAGCACAAGCGCCAAAAGGCCCGCCCATCGTTTCGTTCTCATGCCCGTGTTCCTCCCTCAAAACAGGAAGTAGCTCAGCACGCAGCCTGCCGCAAACACCGCCGCCGCAATGCCCGCCCCTGCCAGATACAGCTTTTTCAGGTCGATGGGCAGCTTTCCGCACACCCGGCCCGTGCAGCCGTTCATGGCGTAGTAATAGGGATGCTGGGGGTCCTTGCGGTTGGGATAGGTGAGTACCCAGGTGGGCAGGAGCAGATATCGCGTGGTACGCTTGCCCACCTTGGCGGAGGCTGTCACGGTGAAGCTGTCATAATGCAGGTCATCCGTCAGGAGCGGCTCGACATAGGACTGAACCTCGCGCTCCACATCTTGACCAATGGAGGCGGCGTCCAGGTCGCGCCGCTCGGCCACAAAGCCGGACAGATACGCGCCCGCAAAGGGTTTGGCGTTCTCCAGCGGAAAGGGATGGATGCCGTCGCTAAGCTTGCGGTTGGCGCTGGACAGCGCCGGACGCATGATGCCCCGGAAGCTGAAGCGTCCCTCGCGCCGCACATGGTAGTGCCGCGTGCTGGTGATGATGTATTTGGGCGTCTCCGCCACGCTGACCTGGCGGCCTTCGCCGTCGATGGTCCCTTCCGCCTCGCAGTCGGTCACAAAATGGGGATAGTATACGCCCGTCATCTCCCGTACCTGCTGCTCGCTGAAAAACCCTTTGGGCACAAAACGCTTGCGCCGCACCCAGTCCATGAAGGACGTCGCGGCCTTTTGCTGATCGATGGCAAAGGGCAGCACCCCGTCGGGCCGCATATCGTCGGTGAGCTTTCCCTGCAATACCACAGGGCTGTGGCAATAGTAGCAGTGCGTGGCCACGGTGGTTTCGTCCGTCACGATCTGGCTGCCACAGCTGGGGCAGTGATAGGTCACCTGCGCGCCGTCCTTTTCGGAAGCCGTATCCGGGCGTTCGCCTGTCCGCTCCCCTTCGCCGGTCAGCAGCTGGTCCTCCTGAAAAGTCGAATGGCAAAACGGGCACTTCCATTGCCCGCCATCGGGATCAAAGTTCAGATAACCGCCGCAGCTGGGGCATTTATAGGTGATGCCGGCCATGTTTTCACCTCGTTTTCTGCCGTCGGGTCAACGTATGCCCGCCCAGCCATTATATCATAGCCCCTTAAGGAACACAATCTCGACAAAGCGCTCCAAAACCAGTATAATACCAGCGTCATCCAACATCCGGGGGCAGCGCTCCGCTTTCCCCATTTGTATGCGAGGAGGTTCTCCGATCATGAGCGACAACGTGCTTTCCAGCTTTACCCCCACCCGGCGTGAAGAACGGGCCTATGACCATACCTTCCGCGTGGGAATCATCGGCACGGGATGGATTGCCGAGGCCCACGCCGAAAGCTACCTCAATCAGCCGGACGTCAAAATCGTGGCACTTGCCGACCTGATTCCCGGCAAGGCCGAAGCCTTTGCCAAGCGCTACGGCCTCACCGACGCCCGCTGCTACCCCGATCATAAAAGCCTGCTGGCCAGCGAGCAGCTGGACGCCGTATCCGTCTGCACCTACAACACCGCGCACGCCCAATGCACCATCGACGCGCTGGCCGCCGGCGTGAACGTTCTTCTGGAAAAGCCCATGAGCGTGACCGTCCAGGAGGCGGCGGACATCATCCGCGCCGAAAAGAAAAGCGGCAGGCTGCTTTCCATCGGCTTTCAGCCCCGCATGGACGCCAACATGCAAAAGATCAGGGAAATCGTGCAAAGCGGCACGCTGGGCAAGGTCTACTACATTCAGACCGGCGGCGGGCGCCGCCGCGGCATCCCCAACAGCACCTTTATTGAAAAGAAGACCGCCGGTATCGGCGCCCTGGGCGATATCGGCTGCTATTCGCTGGACATGGTGCTCAACGCCATCGGCTATCCCCGCCCGCTGACCGTGACGGGCTACACCTCCGCCTATTTTGGGCGAAGCGAGCGCTATCAGTCCCCCGACGCCTTCCACACCGCCGCCCAGAACGCCGCGCGCTTTGATGTGGACGACTTCGCCGCCGCATTCATCCGCCTGGAGGGGGACGTGGTGCTGGATTTCCGCATCAGTTGGGCTATGCATCTGGACACGCCGGGCGATACGCTGATTCTGGGCACGGAGGGTGCGCTGCGCATTCCCTCCACGGAGTGCTGGAACGGCACCGTGGGCGGCCCCATGAAGCTGTATACCGATGTGGCGGGCCTGCAGACGGTGACGGAGCTGCCCATCATCCCCGACGAGGGTCCGGGCCTCTTCGACCGCAAAATCCGCTCCTTCCTGGACGCCATCGAGAGCGGCGGGCCAGCGCCTGTGCCGTCCTCGCAGATTCTCTACAACCAGGCCATCATCGACGCCATCGCCCGTTCGGCGGAGGCGGGCAGAGAGGTGGAGGTTGTCATTCCGGAGGTGTAAAGCGCCGCCAATCTGGCCAGGCCGTGGGGCCCCTCTTGCAGCCTGGCCGTTCTCCCGTGGCGACCTTGCGTTTCGCGCCGTTGACATTCTCCTCTCCGCCGCAGTATCATAGGAAAAAATCGTCGTTTCGATATGGGAGGTTTTGAGCATGAAGCTCAATTACAAGCGAACGCTCCTGGTGGGCCTGGCCTTTCTGTCCATCTGTGCGTTCTGGCAGCTGTATGACAATGTGGTGCCCCTCATTTTGAAAAACACCTTCGATATCCCGGACGATATCGCGGGCGTGATCATGGCGCTGGACAATGTGCTGGCGTTGTTTCTGCTGCCCCTTTTCGGCAAGCTGTCGGACCGCACGCACACGCGCCTGGGCCGGCGTATGCCCTATATCCTGGGCGGCACGCTGGCCGCGGTGGTGCTGATGAACCTGCTGCCCGTCGCGGATGCTGCGCGCAGCCTGTGGCTGTTTGTGGTGGCACTGGGGCTGCTGCTTCTGGCGATGGGCGTGTACCGCTCCCCCGCCGTGGCGCTCATGCCGGACGTAACCCCCAAGCCCCTGCGCAGCAAGGGCAACGCCATCATCAACCTGATGGGCACACTGGGCGGGGTGTTTACGCTGGCTGCCACCGGCCTGCTGGTCACGCGGGACGCCACGGGACGCGAGAACTATTCCGCGCTGTTTCTGGCCGTTTCCATTCTGATGCTGGCGGCCGTCGTGGTGCTTTTGCTCACCATCCGGGAAAACCGGCTGGCCCGCGAGGTCGAGCTGCAAAACCTCGCCACGCAGGGCGAAGATGCCGCCCAGGCGCAGGCCGACGAAACGCCCTCCACCGGCGCGGGCTTTTCCTCACTGGACCCTGCGCTGCGCCGCAGCCTGATCCTGATTCTGTGCTCGGTCAGCCTGTGGTTCATGGGCTACAATGCCGTCACCACCGCCTTTACCAAATATGTAAGCGTCCAGTGGGGCTATGACATCAAGGCGGCTTCCCAGTGCCTGATGGTAGCCACCGTGGGCGCGGTGGTCAGCTACCTGCCCGTGGGCTTTCTCTCCTCGCGCTTTGGCCGCAAGCGCGTCATTCAGGCGGGCGTTTTGCTGCTGGCGGCCTGCTTTGGCACGGCGGCGCTGTTTGCGCAGTTCAGCCCTGCGCTGTATGGGATCTTCGCCCTGGTGGGCGCGGCGTGGGCCATGATCAACGTTAATTCCTACCCCATGGTGGTGGAGATCTCCAAGAGCGGCGACGTGGGCAAGTACACCGGCTACTATTACACCTTCTCCATGGCCGCGCAGATCGTCACGCCCATTGTAAGCGGCTGGCTGCTGGAGCACGTGGGGTATTACACGCTTTTGCCCTACGCGGCGGTGATGGTGGCGCTGTCCTTCGTCACCATCAGCCTGACCCGCCACGGCGACAGCCGGCCCCAGCCGCCGCGCAGCCGGCTGGAGGCTTTTGACGCGGGAGATGATTGAAGATGAGCGTGCTTTTGTGGATTTTATTGTGCCTTGTGCTTCTCGCGGGTCTGTATCTGTTTTTGATCGCTCCCGGACGGAAACGGCCCGACGCCTCGGCCCTCACGGGCTGGCTGTACGCGCACCGCGGTTTGCACGGCGGCGATGTGCCCGAAAACAGCCTGGCCGCCTTTTCCCGCGCAGTGGAAGCAGGCTATGGGATTGAGCTGGACGTACAGCTCACCCGTGACGGCTTCCTGGTGGTTCATCACGATGCCAGCCTCAAGCGCGTATGCGGCGCGGATTTGCGCATCTGTGACATCACCTTTGAGGAACTGTGCCGCCATCCGCTGCCGGATGGGTCGTGCGTGCCGCTTTTCAGCGACGTGCTCGCGCTGGTTGGCGGCCGCGTCCCGCTGATCGTGGAGGTCAAGCATCACGGGGGCGCGGCGCGCAACGCAGCTTCGGCGCTTCAGCAGCTTGGCGCCTATGGCGGGCCCTACTGCGTGGAGAGCTTTCACCCCCTGGCCATGCGCTATTTCCGCCTGCACGCGCCGGATGTGGTGCGCGGTCAGCTGGCCATGGGCGGCGCGCGTCAACCGGGTGAAACCGGGTTCATCGCGTACTTTGCGCTCAAGCACCTGCTGGTCAACAGCCTCAGCCGTCCGCACTTTGTGGCCTATTCCTGCCCGGAGGATCATACGCTGGCCATGTGGCTGATGCGCCGCTGCTTTCATCCCCTGCTTGCCGCCTGGACTCTGCGCAGTCAGGAGGCGCTGGACGGCGCGCTGGCGCGGGGATACCAGCTTCCCATCTTCGAGGGCTTCACCCCCCGGCGGGACGGCGCCCGTCCGTCCTGTTGACTTCTCTCCCGGCCAAGTTTATAATGAATCAACCCCTGGCGCATTCGCGCGGGAGGTAACAAAATGATTGATTCCAATGAGGGAGGGATGGGCGTGCAGTCCGCGGTGATCCGGCCCGAACGGTCCAGGCTGTTTGCCGCCGTGGCCGGCCTGCTGGTGCTGACTGGCCTGATGGCGTTTTTCCCTTCTGCCTGCGTGGGGCTGGCACTGCTCACGCCGCTGTTGGGTTGCCCCCTGGCAGGGTCCGGCCGGCAATGGGCCGCCTGGCTGGCCGCAGCGGCTCCCGCCGCCCTGTCCTTGCTCTATCGTTTTGACCCCCTGTATTCCCTCTCGCTGTTGCTCCCGGGTATGCTGCCCATGGCGCTCACCCTGTGGCTCAAGGCTCGCAAAAAGCTGGCTGCTCCCCTCTCCATCGGCTTATATATCGGCGCGTATGCCGCCTCGCTTACGCTGGTCACGCTGGCGACCGCACATGCGCTCGGCGCAGGGATTGCCGAAGGGCTGGCGCAGTTGCTCGCGGCCCAGGTGGAGGCATCCGATCAGCCGGGCCTGCTCCTGTACCGGTTTGCAGCGGCAGGCCTGCTCGCCGTGCCGGATGGCTACAGCGGCGCCTTGCCCCTGTTTTTGCTGGACCCTGGGGTGGTGCGGCAGATGCTGCTGTCTCTGCGGCTGAATGTAGCGCTGATGCTGGAGAATCTGCTGCCCTGGCTCTTTGTGCAGGCCTGCCTGCTGGGCGGGCTGTTCACCGCTCTGCGCGTCCAGCGCATGCGCTGCGCGGTACTGGTTGTTGGTCCGGACCCGGAGCATCCGGGCGAACGCAAGGCGCGTGTGGTGTCCCCGCCCGGTTTCCGCCTGATGGTGATTCCTTCACGTCTGCGTTGGGTCCTGTTCCTGATGGCCCTGGCTTCGCTTCTGCTGATCGGCGCGCAGGCGCGGCTGGCGCAGACCCTGGGCCTGCTCTTTTACGCAACCTTTTCCTGCGCCTTTCAGCTGGCGGGTGCGGCGGTGCTGGTATGCATGCTCTCTGCGCACACTCCCGGCCGCGCAGCGCTCTATGGCGCGCTTTCGGCCGTGCTCTATGCGCTGTTTCCCGTAGCGCTGTTCTTCATCGGCGTGGCCGATCAGGCGCTGCACTTTCGTTCCCGGCTTTTGAAAACCACCGATTCTCACAAGGAGGGTTAATATCCATGAAAGTGATTTTGCTTTGCGACGTCAAGGGCACCGGCAAGAAGGACGACGTTCTCAACGTATCCGACGGCTTTGCCCGCAACTATCTCTTTCCCCGCAAGTGGGCTGTGGAGGCTACGCCCGGCGCAGTGAAGGAAATCGAGCGCAAACGCGCCAACGAGGAGCGTCTGGAGCGCGAGCGCCGCGAGGCTGCTCAGAAGCTGGCCGACAGCCTGCGCGGCAAGGTCATCACCCTGAAGGTCAAGTGCGGCTCGCAGGGCCGTCTCTACGGCAGCATCACCAGCCAGGAAATCGCCGCCGCTCTCAAGGAACAGCACGGCGTGGACGTGGACAAGCGCAAGATCGAGTGCGAGCCCATCCGCCAGGTGGGCGATGTAGACATCACCGTCTGGCTCTACTCCGGCGTGACCACCCCCATGAAGGTTTCCGTCATCGCCGCCTGAGGCGTCCCCGGCATGATGCCGTTTCACTCCGCCGGAGTTGACGCGCACCGCTTCGCCGTCCCCGCGGCCGCGGCATGATGCTGTCTCGCTCCGCGCGGCATGATGCCGTTTCACTCCGCCGGAGTTGACGCGCGCCGCTTCGCCGTCCCCGCGGCCCCGGCAGGATGCCGCCCCATGTCCGGACGGGTATCTTTGCTTCGCCGTCTCGGTGCTTCTGTCGCGGCGGCCGGCTTGCCTGGGGCTGCTTTTCCGCGTTTTTGGCGGTTCTGTGCCGCTCTTGTGTCTCCGTCATTCATCCGAAGGGAGGGAACCGCATGGAAACCGGCGTGCCCGAACAAATCGCATCCGCATTGCCCCCCAGCAGCATCGACGCCGAACGCTCGGTGCTGGGCGCGATGCTCCAGGATTCCGGCGCGGCCACCCTCGCCTTTGAGACCCTCGTGCCGGAGGATTTCTACTCCGCCGAGCACAAGGAAATTTTCGAAGCCATGCGCGCCCTGCACATCGCCGGCAACCCCGTCGATCTCATGACCGTGGGCAACGAGCTTACCCGGCGCGGCACGCTGGACGGCGTGGGCGGTGCGCCCTATCTTTTGCAGGCTGTGCGATTCGTGCCCACCACTGCCAACACCCGCACGTACATCCAGATTGTGCAGGAAAAATCCACCCTTCGGCGGCTCATCTCCGCCGCCCAGACCATTCAGCGGCAGTGTTACGCCCAGTCCGATTCGCTCGCCGACGTGCTGCACAATGCCGAGCGCCTCATCTTTGATATTGTGATGCGGCGCGCCGGGGCCGAAACGTTGGTGCCGCTCAACAAGGTACTCATGTCCACCTTTGATCAGATCGAGGAGCTCAGCCGCCTCAAGGGCCGTCTGTCCGGTGTGCCCACGGGCCTGTACGACCTGGACCGCATGCTCACCGGCCTGCATGGGGGCGAACTGGTGCTGGTGGGTGCGCGTCCCGCCATGGGCAAGACCTCCATGGCACTGGGCGTTACGCAGTTTGCCGCCTGTAAGGCCAAGCGCTGTGTGGCTGTGTTCAGCATGGAAATGCCCAGCGAGCAGATTGGTCTGCGCCTGCTTTGTTCCGCCGCCAGCATTAACATGCAGCGTGTGCGTAGCGGCATGCTCTCCGACGACGAATGGGTCAAGATCGGCGATACCATCAATGATCTGTCCTCCTGCCGCGTCTACATCGACGATACGCCCGGCCTGACCCCCTCACAGCTGCGCAGCCGGTGCCGCCGGCTGATGATGGAGCAGGGCCTGGATTTGATCGTAATCGACTATCTGGGTCTGATGGGAACGGATAAACGGGTGGAGAACCGCCAGCTGGAGGTCAGCGAGATCAGCCGCCAGCTCAAGGCTATCGCCCTGGAGCTGAAAATTCCCGTGCTGGCCTGCGCGCAGCTCAGCCGTGCGCCCGCCGCGCGTACCGACAAGCGTCCCATGCTCAGCGATCTGCGCGATTCCGGCAGCATCGAGCAGGACGCCGACGTGGTGCTCTTTCTGCACCGCGAGGGATACTATGCCTCCGCCGGCGCGGAGGACGGCCCCAAGCCCGACGACAACGCGGGCGAAATCATCATCGCCAAGCAGCGCAACGGCCCTGTCGGCGTGGTCAACGTGGAGTGGCAGGCGGAATTTGCCCGCTACACCAACCTGCCGGGCACGCGCGTGGCCATGTATGTGGATACTGATGCATAAAGGAGCGTTTTCATGCCCCAGCCAAATGTTTGCGACCTTCTCAAGGGCCAGCGGTTCGAGGGTTTTCTGCTGGTACGCTCGTCCGACCAGCGCACGGGCGGCAACGGCGCCAAGTACCTGGATCTGAACCTGGCCGACCGCACCGGCGAAGTCAACGCCAAGGTGTGGGATGGAAACGTGCCTCCGCCTGCTCCGGGCAGCGTGGTCAAGGTACGTGGCGGCACGCTGGAATACAACGGCCGCCTGCAGCTGCGCGTGGAGCGCATCCGTGCCATGACCCCCGCCGACGAGGTGGATCTCAACGCCCTTACCCCCTGCGCACCGGAGTCTCCCGAAGCCATGCTGAAAGAGCTCTATGACGCGGTAGACGCCTTCCAGAGCCAGCCCCTGCGGGACCTGACCCGCGAACTTCTGCGCCGCTTTGATGAAAAGCTGCGTTACTACCCCGCCGCCCAGCGCATTCATCATGCCGAGCGCGGGGGCCTTCTGCACCACACCACGGGCATGCTGCGCACGGCGCGTGCGGTGGTGGGCGTATACCCCTGGCTCAATGCTGATTTGCTCTATGCAGGCGTGATCCTGCACGACCTGTGCAAAACCGAGGAAATGATCTCTGACAACCTCGGCGTGGTGCGCGATTACAGCCGCGAAGGCCTGCTGCTGGGACACCTGGTGCTGGGGGTCACGCGCATTCAGGAAGCTGCAAACGACCTGGGCATCAGCGGCGAACCGGTGCTGTTGCTTGAGCACATGCTGCTCAGCCATCATGGCGAGGCCGAGTATGGTAGTCCACGCAAGCCTATGTTCCCCGAAGCCGAGGTGCTGCACTGGGTGGACCTGCTTGACGCCCGCATGAACGAGATGTCCTCTGCCATTGCCAAGGTTAAGCCCGGCGTATTCTCCGATAAAATCTGGTCGCTGGACCGCCGTCTCTACCACGCTGACTACGACACCCTGACCCCCGGCGAGGACAAAGGTTGACGGACCGCCCGTAAAAATGTTACAATACCATGACAAATGAAATTCTCCCCCAGTGTTGATCGTCTCTTTTTTGGACATGGACGGCCGCAGCCGTCAATTTGGAGGGAACAGTCATGAAACGCCTATGGAAGCCCCTGCTCTGCCTGTTGCTGGCCGCGCTGACCCTGAGCGGCTGCTCCGGTCAGCCATCCGCCACCGAGCAGTTCCCGGAAGTGACGCAGGCCCTGGGTCCTGCCACCCCGACCCCGGAGCCCATCGTGCCGGAGACCGAAACCGATCCGTCTACGGCGGATGCCGCCAGCGGAGCCGGAACGGCGGATGCCTCTGCCCCTCAGAGCATCTTTGATACGAACCCTTATGATGTGGCGCTGGAGAACAGCTTTACCGAGCAGGACGCCCTGAACGAGGAAAACTACATTGACCCGGAGTTGGATGACGGCAGTGATCTTTATATTCCGGAGCCGACGGGCACGGTCTACCCCTATGCGGGCAGCACCCCCATCCCGCTGGACCCCATCGATATGCCCACCCCCACCCCGCGTCCCTCGCTGAGCTTTACCTACGGCGACTACAGCGCAGCTTCCGTGGGCGTGAGTTTCAAGGCTCCCGCAGGCTGGCTTGTGGATGAAAGCCAGGCGCAGACCTTCATCCTGCGCGAGCCGGAATCCCAGATCAAGGATGGACAGCAGTGCGTAATCACCATCACCGCCCAGACCGTGACCTCCAACTACAATCAGAGCGATCTGGAGTCGTTGGTCAAGGAGCGGCTGGATATCATCGGCGGTGCCAGCGATATCTCCTCCTTCAAGCCCAGCTATACCGCCACCCGTTACATGATGGGCAGCCTTGGCGTCTATGCCAACTACACCGCCACCCGTACCGATGGGGTGGAAATCGGAGGCCGTATCCAGTACGTGTGTATCGATCGCACGCTCTACGGTCTGGAAATTCTCTTCCCCGCCGGCTTCCGCGAAGATTTCATCGATGTCTTTGGCGAAATCCGTGGCAGCATGAAAACCATGTATTAACGGACCTCTTGGGGCCGGACGCTGAATTTTTCGCGTCCGGCCCTGTTTGTATGTTTATCCACAGGTTTGCACAGTTCCCTTCCGGGAGAGGCCATTGCTTCCTCCTCTGTTTTACCTGTCTTGGAATTTGGCAACAAATTTCTGATGCTGCCTCCTTATGGCTTGCGAAATACCAGGGATGATGAGGCAACTTTTTTGCAAAGTTACGATTGACACAGTGCTGTATGATACCCCGGAGGCGGAGCAGTTAAAGGCCATGCCGCCCCTGACCGTCCGCAATGACAGCGGGCGTCAGCTCTATGGCATCCTGCAGGGAACCATGGCTTTGCCATAGGGCCGCAATAAGCCTGCAGTCGTTACCCGGCCTGCGCGCCGGTTTATCGGCGTGCAGCATATGCCTCGCCATCCCCCGCCAAAAGCTGTGCTTTTCATACCAATATTGACGAACGAACGGGCTCCTGCTATCATCGCAGATAGGATGACAAGGGGGGAGGAAGCGGATGGAGCTTCGTGTTCTTCGTTATTTTCTGACCGTCGTTCGGGAGAAGAACATTACCCGTGCGGCGAAAGTGCTGCATATTACGCAGCCAACCTTGTCCCGCCAGCTGTCCATGCTGGAGTAGGAACCGGGCGTAAAGCTCATGGAGCGGGGAGCAAGGATAATTGCCTTGACCAACGAAGGCTCGCTGCTGCTGCGCCGCGCGGAAGAACTGGTGGCCCTGGCCGATACCGAGCAGGAATTCGTAAGTCAAAACGAAAGGCTGGAGGGCCGCATCAGCATCGGAAGTGGCGAACTCGCGGCCGGCACGGTACTTGCCCGGTGCTGTGAGGCTTTTCATGCGCAATATCCACTGGTTGCGTTCGATTTGCTGACGGCCAATGCCGACGTTGTCAAGGAGCAAATGGCCAAGGGCCTCCTCGATGTGGGACTGCTGCTGGAACCCGTCGATATGGATAAATATGATTACATTCGCCTTCCTGAACGGGAAGAATGGGGCGTGCTCATGCGTCCCGACGATGCGCTGGCAGGCCGCAAATGCCTGACGGCTGAAGAGCCGTCGGCGCTGCCGCTGATTCTGCCCAGGCGTCTCAGCGTACAAAGCGAGTTGGCCAACTGGTTTGGCAGCGCCTATTCACGGCTGAACATCTGTTTCACCAGCAATCTGAGCACCAACTCCTCCCTGATGGTCAGGCAGGGGCTGGGGTATGCCATTGTGATTCACGGGTCGCTGCCTCTGTTGGATGAAACGAAAATGGCATTTCGTCCGCTGTCTCCGGCATTATGGACGACCAGCGTCCTGGCCTGGCGGCGTCAACAGCCCTTTTCGCTGGCTGCCACAACATTTATCGCCTTTCTCAAAGACTTTTAACCACAGCTTGAGGCCATGCTGAAATCGTCTGACAGGATCGCTGTTGCAAAATCCCGGCAGGCTGTTTTCTCTCTTATGCCTGATCCGCCCCCAAAAGGAGGGAAACCATGGAACTGCGCGTATTAAAATACTTTCTAATGATTGCCAGAGAGGAAAATATTACCCGTGCAGCCCAGCTTCTGCATGTAACGCAGCCCACCCTGTCCCGCCAGATCAAGGAACTGGAGGAAGAGCTGGGCACAAAGCTGTTTGAACGAAGCAACCACCGCATCATTTTAACGCAGGATGGCCTGCTTCTCCGGCGCAGGGCGCAGGAAATCGTGGAGCTCACGGAACGCACCGAAAAGGATTTTGCTCACAAAGACGAGGAGCTCACGGGTGAAATTGCCATCGGCAGCGGTGAAACGCGCAGCGTGTCGGTGCTGGCGGAGGTCCTTTCTTCCTTTCGCCAGCGCTATCCCAGGGTGCGCTACCGCTTTTACAGCGGAAATGCCGATCACATCAAGGAGCGCATCGAAAACGGCACGCTGGATATCGGATTGTTTCCCGAACCGGTGGATATATCCCGATACGAGTTTATCCGCGTGCCGGTACGAGAAGAATGGGGCGTGCTGACGCAGGAGGATTCCCCCCTGGGGCGGTTGCCGTTCGTGCGGCCGGAGAATCTGGTAGGACGGCCGCTGATGATCTCCGGCAGGGAGATGGTTCAGCACGAGCTGGCCAACTGGTTTGGCGATGAATTTCAAAAGCTGGACATTTCCGTTCGTTACAACCTTTTATACAACGTGGCCATGCTGGTCAGAAACGGCTTTGGCGACGCGCTGTGCATCCGTCTGGACTGCCAGTATCCAGGCCTGCGCTTTGTGCCGCTGCATCCGCCCCTGGCCTTTGGATCGGTGCTGGTCTGGAAGAAGCATCAGGTTGCCTTCCCCGCGGTCAGCGCTCTGATTGCGCATGCAAAGAAATGCCTATCAGGCATTTTTGAACATATGGAATAGGTATTAGACATGAAAGAGGGAGCTGCGATACAATGGGGATGTCCTCAAAGGGACATCCCTTTTTTAGGCGGCTTGGAAGGCCGAAACCTTCCGGGCATCTGAACAGGTGCAATACGCAAGGCGGCAAAGTTGCTGCAAAAGCGTACGCCTGATCCCAAAGGGACGCAAGGAGAGGAGCCATGAGGCAAATGACCAAGGAAGAAGCAAGCCAACACTACCTGATTCCCATGGACATTCTGGATGAGTACGAAAGCTGGGGCCTTTGCAGTACCGTAAAGCAGGTGATGGGCCAATGGCAGTATGACGATCAGGATCTGGAGCGTCTAAGCACGATCATGGCGCTGCATGATATGGGCTTCAGCGCACAAGAGGTTGAGGGCTACATGCGCTTGCTGCTTTCGGGCACCGATACCACCCAAGAACGCATCCGCATGCTGGAAAAGCGTCGGGATGCGGCCCTGAACGAAATCCACCTGAAGGAAAAGCAGCTGCAGCGGCTGGATTACCTGCGCTACAGGATGCGCACTTCCGGTACATAAGCAAGCGATATCCCAAGAAAGGCTCCATTATGATGCAATATACCAGACTGGGAAAGAGCAGCCTGAATGTGTCCCGTGTATGCCTGGGCTGCATGGGGTTTGGGGATGCCGCCCATGGGCAGCACAGCTGGACGCTGGATGAGGAATCCTCACGGGCCATCATTCGCCGGGCCCTGGAACTGGGCATCAACTTCTTTGATACGGCCATCGTGTATCAAAGCGGCACCAGCGAGCAGTATCTGGGCCGCGCTCTCAGGGACTTTGCCCGCCGGGAGGACGTGGTGGTGGCCACCAAATTTCCCGTGCGCACCCAGGAGGAGATCGACGCCGGAATCAGCGGACAGGAGCATGTACGGCGCATGCTGGACAAAAGCCTGCAAAACTTGGGCATGGACCATGTGGACCTGTACATCTATCATATGTGGGACTACCGGACGCCGCTTTACGAAATCATGGAGGGGCTGAACAATGCCGTTAAAGCGGGCAAAGCACGCTATATCGGCATCTCCAACTGCTTCGCCTGGCAGCTGTGCAAGGCCAATGAACTGGCCCGCCGGGAGGGCTTTGCTCCCTTTATTTCCGTGCAGGGACATTACAACCTGATCTTCCGGGAAGAGGAACGGGAGATGATCCCCTACTGCCGGGAGGAGGGCATTGCCGTTACGCCCTACAGCGCGCTGGCCGGCGGGCGGCTGTCAAAGCTGCCGGGGGAGACCTCCAGGCGTTTGGAGGAGGATGCCTACGCCAAGGGCAAGTATGATGCCACCGCGGCACAGGATGCCCGCATCATTGAGCGCGTGGCGGAGCTGGCCCGGTTCCATGGCGTCAGCATGACGGAGATTGCGCTGGCCTGGCTGATCCATAAGGGGGCAATTCCCGTGGCCGGAGCGACCAAGCTCAGCCATGTGGAAGGCGTGGCCCGCGCTACGGAACAGGCGCTTACGGAGGAGGAAGTTGCTTATCTGGAAGCCTGTTATACGCCCCATGCGCTGGTAGGCGTGATGGCGCAAAACACGCAGGAAGCGGCGGACCGGCCCGGCGTCTGGTCCCAAAGCACACCCAAAGTCTGAAAACCAGGAAAGGAGAGACTTTCATGATCCTTGTTGCATACTTCTCCGCTACCGGAGAAACCGCCCGTCTGGCCGGAACGCTCGCCCGCGCCGCCGAGGCCGATCTCTATGAGATCCGGCCCGAGCATCCCTATACTGCCGCCGATCTCAACTGGCATGACGAGCGCAGCCGTTCTTCTGCAGAGATGCGGGATGAGGCCTGCCGTCCGGGCATCGCAGGCGAGTTGCCGGATCTGACACGCTACGATACTGTCTTTGTCGGCTTCCCCATCTGGTGGTATCAGGCCCCGCGCATCATCGAAACGTTTTTGGCCTCCTGCGATTTTTCCGGCAAGCGCGTCGTGCCCTTTGCCACCTCCGGCGGCAGTGGACTGGGGCGCACGGAAGAGATCCTGCAAAAATCCTGTCCGACAAAAGCCGTCTTTCTGCCCGGCAGACGGTTTGACAGCGGCGCGAGCCTCGACGCGATCCGCAACTGGTTGAATGCGCTTGAACTGAACAAAAAATGAATCATCCAAAAAATAAAGGAGGAAACCACGATGAAAAAGCTGCTTATCCTTGCTCTTGCCCTGATGATGAGCCTTTCCTTCGCCTGTGCCGAGGAAGAGACGCCCGCTTTTACGCCCACGGACTCCAATGTGCTGGTGGCCTGCTTCTCAGCGACGGGCAATACCTGGCCGCTGGCGGAATACGCGGCCACGTACCTCAACGCAGACCTGTTCCGCATTGAGCCTGCCATTCCCTACACCGATGCCGACCTCAACTACAATGACGCGAACTGCCGCGCCAATCAGGAAATGAACGATGAAACCAGCCGCCCCGCTCTGGCCGCGACGGTTGAAAACATGGCGCAGTATGATACGGTGGTGCTGGCGTTTCCCATCTGGTGGGGACAGGCGCCGCGGCTGATTGAGACCTTTGTGGAAGCCCACGACCTGAGCGGCAAAACCGTGCTCACCTTCTGTACCTCCGCCAGCAGCGGCTATGGCCGGACCGGCGAGATTCTCGCTGCGCTGACCGATGGGACGGTCAACTGGATCGAGGGCGCACGCTTCTCCGCTTCCACCACGGCGGAAGAAATGGAAGCCTGGCTTGCGGAAAAAGGCATCGCCCCCTATACGGCGGAGTAAACGCATTGCGAACGGATGAGATGAAAGGAGACAAAGCCATGTCTGTCAAACAAACCGCGGGACGCGACGCCCTGGGCGCCTTCGCCCCGAAATTTGCCGAGCTGAATGACGACGTGCTCTTCGGGCAGGTCTGGAACCGCACGGACAAGCTCTCGCTGCGCGACCGCTCTCTGGTCACGGTAACGGCGCTGATGGCCCAGGGGCTGGTGGATTCGTCCTTCCGCTATCACCTGACCACCGCCAGGCAAAACGGCATCACCAAGGAGGAAATCGCGGAAATTCTGACCCATGCGGCCTTCTATGCGGGCTGGCCCAAGGCCTGGGCAGCGTTCAACATGGCCAAGGAGGTCTGGGCGGAGGATGCTGCGCCAGTGCAGGACGCCATGCAGGCGCATACGGCTTCGATGGTGTTCCCCATCGGCGCGCCCAACGACGGCTACGCGCAGTATTTCACCGGGCAGAGCTACCTTGCGCCGCTGTCCACCGCACAGGTAGGCATCTGCAACGTGACCTTTGAACCGGGCTGCCGCAACAACTGGCATATCCATCATGCCGATGAGGGCGGTGGGCAGATTCTCGTATGCGTGGCCGGGCGCGGCTGGTATCAGGAGTGGGACAAGCCCGCGCAGCTGCTCATGCCGGGCAGCGTGATCAATATTCCGGCAGGGGTCAAGCACTGGCATGGCGCAGCGAAGGACAGCTGGATGAGCCATCTGGCGGTGGAGGTTCCCGGCGTAAATTGCCGCAATGAGTGGCTGGAGCCGGTAAGCGATGCGCAATACGAGGTGCTGGTGTGAACATTGCAGTGTTGATGGGCAGCCCCAATGAGCGAGGCTCCACCTATCTGCTGGCGGATGCATTTCGGCGTGGCGCGGAGGAACGCGGGCATGAAGTTCAACTGATCGACGTGGCGCATGCCCGCCTTCGGCCCTGTAGCGGTTGCATCGCATGCGGCTATGACGGCCCATGCGTGCAAAAGGATGACATGGAACGCATAGGCACGGCAATCCTTGGGGCCGACATGCTGGTGTTTGCCACCCCGCTGTATTACTACGGCATGTCCGCGCAGCTCAAAACGGTGATTGACCGCTTCTGCGCCCTGAACGGACGCGTCCAGCGCAAACACATGAAGTCCGCGCTGCTCAGCGTGGCATGGAACGCGGACAACTGGACCTTTGACGCACTCAAAGCACATTACCATACGCTGGTCCGCTATCTGAACCTTCAGGATCAGGGAATGGTGTTGGGGAAGGGCTGCGGAACGCCCTCCATGACGCGGGCCAGCAGCTATCCTCAGCAGGCACGGCAACTGGGCCAAAACCTTTGACAGGAGTGGCGCGCATATGAAGCAGCGAATCAAAACCGGCGTGGATATCGCCATGACGGTCCTGTTTCTGGGGCAGATGGGCTATCACATGATAGACAACCGGATGCATGAATGGACGGGCGTAACGCTGTGTGTACTGTTTCTGCTGCATCATGCGCTCAATCCCGGTTGGCACCGGGGGCTGTTCAAGGGCAGGTACTCCGCCTCCCGCGTATGGCTGACAGTGGTGGACCTGCTGCTGACGCTGGCCATGGTGGCGGTGATCGTCAGCGCAGTTCTGGTTTCGCGCCATGCGTTTGACTTCCTGGGCCTGCGCATGCGGGCAGTCGGCCGGCGCATTTATATGCCGACCACCATGTGGGTGTTTGTGCTGACCGGACTGCATATTGGGCTGCACTGGCACATCGTGCTCGGCAAGCTGGGGAAGGCGGGAAACCGCGCCGGTATGTGGCTCTGCCGGCTGGTGCTGGCGTGTGTGATTGCTTTTGGCGCATGGGAGTTTGCGACACGCGGACTATGGATGGAGCTGTTCATGCTCCGGGAATTCGCCTTCCTGGAATACGGCGAACCGCTGGCGGTATCCTTCGCCTCCTATGCGGCCGTGCTGTGCGTATGGGCTGCGCTGGCCTATTTTTTGAGGAAATTGCTTCGAAAATTGCAGAGCCCTGCGCAGGCCAGCAGCGCGGAGGACTTTCTCACGGCGCTGGTCCAGCTGCAGGAGGCTTGCGGCGTGGCCAATTTGAAAATGAGCGATTATGGCATGCGCAAAGAGGAATGCAGGACGCTGGCCGTGAACGCACGGGAGACGATGGGTGGTTTGTTCCTGGCTAACCCCTGCGAACTCAATGACGAAGATTGCGCCGCAATCTTTGAAAAGGCGTACCGTTAAGGAGGATTGACGATGAAGCGGGCAGGTGTATTTGGATGCTGCGTGCTGGTGCTGCTCTCTCTGCTATGGTCAGGCGCGCAGGCAGAGGTGACCGGCAGAGAGCAGGAGCAGATGATCGCAACTGAAACCCATGAAACGCTTCCGAATCCCGGTTCCTTTGATTTCAGCACCCGCACCGTGACGCTCAACAGCGGATATACCATGCCCATCAACGGCCTGGGAACCTACAGCTTGCACGGGGACGAGTGCATCAACGCCATGAAATCCGCGCTGCAATGCGGCGTGCGCCTCATTGACACCGCCTCCGCCTATGGCAACGAGGAGGAGATCGGTCAGGCGATTCGGGAGAGCATGGAGGAACTGGGCATCAAGCGGGAAGAAATCTTTGTAATCACCAAAATCTACCCCGGCACTGAAATGGCCAACCCCGAAGCATCCATCCAGGCCTGCCTGGACCGACTGGATATCGGTTATGTGGATATGATGCTGCTTCATCACCCGGACAGCAACGATGTAGCGGCATACAAGGCCATGGAGCGTTTTGTGCAAGAGGGCAAGATCCGCTCAATCGGCCTGTCCAACTGGTACGTGGAGGAACTGGAAACCTTTTTGCCTCAGGTGGATACCCTGCCTGCGCTGGTGCAAAATGAAATTCATCCGTACTACCAGGAAAATGACGTCATCCCCTACATTCAAAGCCTTGGCATCACGGTACAGGGCTGGTATCCACTGGGCGGCCGTGGACACACGCAGGAGCTGTTGGGCGATGCGGTAATTTGCGATATTGCTAAGGCCCATGGCGTATCCTCCGCACAGGTGATCCTGCGCTGGAATCTGCAAAAGGGCGTTGTGGTAATCCCCGGTTCCAGCAATCCGGACCACATCCTGGAAAACACGCAGCTGTACCACTTTGCGCTAAGCGACGAAGAAATGGCTCGTATCAACGCCCTGGATCGCGGCGAAAAACACGACTGGTATTAAAAGCGGAGGCTGAGCTATAGACCCCCTGAAAAACCATGGCCTGCCGAAACCCCTCGTCCCTGGCGAAGGGGGTTCGGCAGGCCTTTTGGATATCGTGATGCATCGCGCCTGTATCAATCCACAATCATGTCTATGCCCTTTTGCAACGTTGCGCCGTCGATTGCGCCGACGGCCTGCGCAATCACATGGCCCTTCGCATTGATGAAAAAGGAGGTGGGCAGCGAGTATGCGCCATACGCCAGGGCCGCTTCAGCCTCGGTATCAAACAGCACCGGGAATTCATATCCATGCCGGTCGATGAATGCCGAGGCCGTCTCGACGGTTTCCCGTCCACCATCGGTCATGTTGACCATAACAAAATGGATGTCATCACCAAGCGCGCCATACTTCTCGTTAAAATCAGGCATCTCGCTCTGACACGGGCCGCACCAGCTTGCCCAGAAATTCAGTACAATGGGTTTCCCGAAATACTGGCTGAGGCGCACTTCGTTGCCGGCCTTGTCATACACCGTAAAATCGGGCGCGGGAACGACCTCGGGGTCCTGCTCTGACGCGGACTCGTCTTCCCCTGCCGAATCTCCTTCTGTGGCCGCAGATGACGCCTGCTGCTGGTCGGCATGAACGATCATCTGTTCTGTTCCAACATTCCGGCCGAGGCGGTCATAGAGGACGTATGCCCCGCCCATCAGAACCGCAAAGACCAGCACGATGCTCAGCAATGTCTTTTTATTCTTCATGTTCTCACCTCTTTAACTCAGAAGATTCACCAGCCGGCCCAGCGTGCCGGTCGCCATCAAAACGCCTACAAGAACCAGCAGGCCGCCGCTGACAGCATTGATGACGCGATAGTTTTTCTTGATCCAGTTGAAAGCGGCCTTCAGATAATCAATGAGCACGGCGCTGAGGATGAACGGGATGCCAAGCCCCAGCGAGTAGGCCAGCAGCATCAGCATCCCCTGTACCACATGCCCCTGCTGGGAGGCCAGCATCAGCGCGGAGCCCAGGAACGCGCCCACGCAGGGCGTCCATCCCAGGGAGAAAATCATGCCGAAGATCATTGCGGAAAAGAAGTTCATATTTTGTGTATCAACATGCCTGCTTCCGCCGTGAAACAGGTTCAGTTTGAACACACCCAGGAAGTTGAGGCCAAAAAAGACCACCACCGCACCGGAAACGATGTTCACAAGCGTCTGATGCTCCTTGAGAAAGCTGCCGACCGTTCCGGCCAGTGCCCCGAGAATCACAAAGATGATGCTGAAACCCGCCACAAAGCCCACGGAACCGGTCAGCGTCTGGCGCACGCTTCTCTCTCCGCCGCCCGCAAAGTAGGAAATATAGATGGGCAGCATCGGCAGGAGACACGGAGATAGAAAGGTGATGACCCCTTCCAGAAAAGCAATTACATATTGCATTTATCGCGCTCCTTTCTGAAAAGACCGGATAGCAGCCAGCCGATCAGCCCCATGTAGAGCATGGAGCCCACAGGGCTTGAGGTGATGACACAGCTGCCGCTTGCGCACCCGATCCATTGGTAATAGGCCAATCCTGCCAGGGCCCCGCCCAACGTGAACAGTGCAGGCCGAATCCATTTTTTCCATTTCAAGATCACACACCTCCCGCCAAAAATTCTTCCGCCATATGGACCGCCGTAGCGCCGTCCGCAACAGCCGTAACCACCTGCCGCAGCGGCTTGGTCCGCACGTCACCCACGGCATACACGCCGGGGATGCTGGTTTCCGTGGTTTCTCCTGCAACGATGTAGCCGCCCCCGTCCAGTTCCAGCTGCTGCGCGACCAGCTCTGTCGCGGGAATTCGGCCCACGCTTATAAATATGCCATCCGCAGCAATGTCCTTTTCTTCGCCGGTCTTGACATTTCGAATGCGGACACCGGTGAGCCTGTCTTCGTGCAAGAGCGCCGTCACCACGCTGTTCCATTGAAATTCAACGTTTTCCGCCTTCATGAGAGGCTCATGGTAGATTTTCGTTGCCCGGAGGGTGTCCCTTCGGTGGACGAGCACGACCTTCCTGGCAATGCGGCTCAGCAGCAGCGCATCTGCCGCCGCCGTATTGCCGCCCCCAACCACCACGACGGTCTTTCCCTTGTAGAACATGCCGTCGCAGGCCGCGCAGTAGGCCACGCCGCGTCCCACCAGCTCCTTTTCCTCGGGGAGGCCCAATTCTCTGGGATTGGCGCCCGTTGCCAGCATGACGGTTTTGGCGTAAAAGGTTCCCTCGCTGGTTTCCACAACCTTTGGATTCCCCCGCAAATCGACGCTCTGCACCTGCGCATTGCGCGATTGTGCGCCGAAGCGCTCCGCCTGCCGCTGCATCTGTTCGGCCAGTTCATAGCCGCCAATGCCGTCCACAAAGCCGGGATAGTTGTCGATCTGGTGGGTCAGCGCCATCTGCCCTCCTGCGGAAAGCCGCTCGACCACCAGCGTATCAAGGCCCGCTCTGGCTGCGTACAGCGCCGCGGTATATCCGCCGGGACCGCCGCCAATGATGATCGTGTCGTACAGGTGCTTTTCGGTTTCCTTCTTTTCTTTGGGCATAACGCCCGCCAGGAATGTCTCGATCGCGGCCTTGGACTGCGGCGCGACGATGGAATCGACGGGCTTTCCCTCCATATAAAGCCGAAGGGTCGGGATCAGCTCCAGTTCCTCCCAGAGCGTTTCATCCTGATCCACATCAACCTTGACCACCTCCAGCCTGCCGGCATACTCCTCGGCGATCTGTTCGTAGGCGGGGGTGATCTTGCGGCAATGTGGGCACCAGGTGGCCCAGAAGTCCACCAGAACGGGTTTTTTGCTTTCGATGAGATCCCTGAGTTCCTGAACGTTTATGTTCTTGGCTGCCATGTTGCCAGCTCCTTTTGTTTGATTTAGGCATAGGATACCCCAAAACGGGCTTTCCTTCCGTGACGAGATCACCAAGCGCCTGTTTGCATCCGCAGCACGTGGTCGGTGATCGTGACTTCATCACAGAAACCACCCTCGAAACCGGGTAGAATACAGCCATAATCCAAACACAAGGAGGGCAACAAACATGTCTGCTGTCAATATCAATAAAGCCAATTTTCTAAGCGAAGTCATTCATTCGGACAAGCCCGTCCTGATGGACTTCTGGGCGCCCTGGTGCGGCCCGTGCCGTATGGTGGGGCCGGTTGTGGAGGAGATTTCCAGAGAACGCAGCGATATCAAGGTGTGCAAAGTCAACGTGGACGAGCAGCCGGAACTGGCGGGCCAGTTCGGCGTAATGAGCATTCCCACGCTGGTGGTCATGAAGAACGGCAAGATTGTGAATCAGTCCATTGGGGCAAAGCCCAAAAACGCCATTCTTGCCATGCTCTAAAGCATGGGAAAAGCCCACCTTTTCGCAAGAAGCAGGCGCGGGGCGGCGCCAGGCGGGAGGATGGCAACGTGATGATAGAAAAAGAAAGGAGACAAATGCTATGCAAACCCGGTTCTATATTTGCCGCCATTGCGGCAATGTGATTGAAAAGGTCCATGACGCGGGCGTTCCGGTCGTCTGCTGCGGAGAAAAGATGGAAGCGCTGGTCCCCAATACGGTTGAGGCGAGCGAAGAAAAGCACCTGCCCGTGGTCACCGTTCAAGATGGCGAAGTCCACGTCAACGTCGGAAGCGCCGATCATCCCATGGTTGACGGGCACTACATCCAGTGGATTGTCCTTGAAACGGAAAACGGGAGTCAGCGCCGGGTTCTCAAACCCGGAGATCCTCCCGGCGTCACCTTCGCACTGGGCAATGAAAAGGCCGTGGCGGTCTATGCCTACTGCAACCTCCACGGGCTGTGGAAGACCGGGGTGTAACCCCCAAGACGCCTGCCGGGGATACCGGCAGGCGTCTTCTGTGATCTCATCACGGAAGAAAACGCCCGTCCGTCCTATCATGATATCCATATTCACACGGGGAGGAATGGACATGACGGGAAGCCGGAGGAAACGAAAAGCGGTCGTGGCACAGAGCGAGTGCGTAGCCTGCGGATGCTGCGTGAAGGTTTGTCCCATCGGCACCATAGAGGTGATTCGTGGCCTTTATGCGCGGGTCAACGGGGATAGATGCGTCGGCTGCGGCAGGTGCGCAAAGGAATGCCCCGCATCGGTAATCGAGATCCGGGAGGAATCGGTATGAAAAAGAAGTGGTATGACTATCTCTGGATTGCTTCCCTGACGTATCTCGTATTGGGTTTTTTCAATATTCTGTTTGCTTGGCTGGGGCTTCTGTGCTTCTTCATTCCGCTGGTTCTTTCCGTCGCAAAGGGCACAAAGGCCTACTGCAACCGTTACTGCGGGCCTGGTCAGCTGTTCAGCCTGCTGGGCGGCCGGTTCGGTCTTTCCCGCAAGCGGGATATCCCGCGCTGGATGAAGAGCAAGGCCTTCCGTTACGGTTTTCTGGTCTTTTTCTTTGCGATGTTTTTTCTGATGCTTTGGAACACCTATCTGGTTTTCGCCGGTGCGGAGAGTCTGAAACAAGTGGTAACCCTGCTGTGGACGTTCAAGCTTCCCTGGCAATGGGCCTATCATGGTACGCTCTTTCACCCCGGTGTCGCGCAGTTCGCCTTCGGCTTTTATAGTGTGATGCTCACTTCCACGGTTCTGGGGCTCATTACCATGGTCCTGTTCAAGCCCCGCAGCTGGTGCGTATACTGCCCGATGGGAACCATGACCCAGCTGATTTGCAAGGCAAAGAATACAAAGTGATATCCGGGAGGGATTCGATTGAAAAAGAAAGTGATTCCGGCGCTTGCGCTCCTGGCCCTGGTGCTGACCGGCTGTGCATCGTCTCAGCAGCCAGAGGACAGCGCCTACCGCCAGATCACCATGCAGGAAGCGGTAGAGATGATGGCCGAGGAGGAAAACTACATCATTCTCGATGTGCGCACCGAATCGGAATTTGCCTCCGGCCATATTCCTGGCGCAATCCTGATACCCAACGAAACCATCGGCACGGAGGAGATTGCGCAGCTTCCTGACAAGGACCAGCTGATTCTGGTCTACTGCCGCAGCGGGAACCGCTCCAAGCAGGCGGCGGACAAGCTGGCCCGATTGGGCTATACCAACATCGTCGAGTTTGGCGGCATCAACAGCTGGCCCGGCGAAATCGTGACCGAATAAGCCCGCGCGGCCCACAGCAAAACGCCCTGTACCAAAATTCTGTACAGGGCGTTTCAGCGTGTCAAAAGGGTTCGTCTCTGGCGATCCCGGGGCATTTTCCCTGCGTCTGCGGCGCGGCCGGGGAAAACGGCGCGATGCCTTCTCAGGAAACGGCTTTGCTGTCGGACGTTCATGGTAGGGGTTTTTTTTCAAACCTTGCAAATTGTTTGCAAGGCGTTTTCTATTCCGTGAGGCGTCTGAGCCTGCTTTCGTCCACAATCTCCACCGTTCCGCGGGACAGCTTCACCATGCCCTCGCTCTGGAAATACCTGAGCATGCGCGTCACAACTTCACGGGGATTGCCCATGTGGTTGCCGATGAGCTCGTGGGTAATCCTGAGCGTATGGGTGCCTTCGATGGCTGCTTCCTCCAGCAGGAAGGCAGCCAGGCGCTTATCAAAGCTCTTCCATAAGATCTGCTCAATCAGCCACATCACATCCGAAAACCGCGCCGCCATGACTTCGCTGGTAAAATTGGACAGCGGCGCGGACTCGTCCTTGACCTGCTTGTAGATTTCGGCAGGAATCACCCACAGTTCGGTATCCTTTTCCGCCTGAATGGTGATGTCAAACTGGATGGAGCGCATCATGCAAGAGGCCGAAAACAGGCACAGGTCGCGTTCAAACAGCCGGTACAGCGTGATTTCCCGCCCGTCCTCGGACAGGATGAAGGCCCTGAGCTGCCCGCTTTGAATGAGAAGCAGGCCAGTGCAATCCGCATCCGCATTATGAATCACATCGCCCCTGTGAACCCTGCGGCTGAAGGCGGCGGCTGACAGGGCCGCCTGCTGCCCGGGCGTAAGCCTCCCCCATATGGGAAAAAAGGATGAAACCTCCACGCAAATCCTCCTTGCTTCATCGGGTCGTAGTGCATCTATTATATAAGCATAGAAAAGAAAAGACAATCAAAACAGAAGATGAGCGCTCCTTGACACGAGCGTTTCCCGAACGTATAATCTATCTATTCGATAGATAGGAGCGTGCCATGGAATACCTGATTTTAGGCCTGCTGATCCTATCACCCATGACGGGCTACGAGGTGCAGCAGTTCATTCGGAAAAACCTGGCGCTGATCTGTTCGCACAGTGCGGGCAGCGTTCAGACGGCACTTTCCAAGCTGGAGAAAAGCGGAAAAGTGGCATCCAGCGAAACGGTCGCGGGCAAGCGCCGCAAAAAAACGTTTTCCATCACCGAAGAGGGACGGGCCGCCTTTTCCGCCTGGGTTGCGCAGCCCATGCGGGCAGGGCGGGGAAAGAATATGGAACTGTCCCGGCTGTTCTTTGCCGGATTGGCCCGGCCGGAGGAACGGCTTGCCGCCATCCGGGACTACATCCGACAGATGGAGGATGCCAGAATCACGCTGTGCGCGATCCGGGACCGTTTTCAGCAGCTGAAGCGTCAGCAGCTTCCGCCTGGAAGCGACTGGCCGCAGATTCTGCGTTTTCAGGGATACACCATCGAGTACGGCATTGCCGCCGCCGCGTTTGAAATCGGCTGGTACAAACAACTGCTTAGCGAACTGGAGGAGCAACCATGAACATCCTTGTCTTGAATGCCAGCCCCAAGGGAAAGCAATCCACCACGGTGCACACCGCGCTGTACTTTGAGGCCCTGCATCCGGAGCACACCTTCACCTTTGTGCCGGTGGGCCAGCGGATAAAAAGCTATGAAAAGGACTTCACCCCGCTGCGAAAAGAGCTGGAAAAGGCGGAGCTGATTTTGTTCAGCTATCCGGTGTATACGTTTATCGCGCCCTATCAGCTGCACCGGCTGATGGAGCTCATCAAGGCGGACGGTGTGGATCTCTCCGGCAAGTTTGCCTCGCAGATCACCACCTCCAAGCACTTCTATGATGTGACCGCCCATCGCTATGTGGAAGAAAACTGCTGCGACCTGGGCATGAAGGTCGTGCGGGGCCTGTCGGCGGACATGGAGGATCTGCTCACCGAGCAGGGGCAGCGGGACGCAAGGGACTTTTTTGAGCAACTTATGTTCTCCTGTGAGCACGGCCTGTTCGTCACGCCGCCCGTCCGGGCGCCGCATCATGAAACGGAGGTTTATTCTCAGACGCTTCCGTCCGTACCCAAAAGCGGGGAGAAGGACGTGGTCATCGTCACCAACTGCGCCCCCGGGGATGAAAACCTGCGGAATATGATCGCCGATTTCCGCGCCGCGCTGCCCTTTGAAAGCCGGGTGGTCAACCTGCGTGATTTTCCCTTTGACGGCGGCTGTCTGGGCTGTTTCGGCTGCGCGGTGACCGGGAAATGCGTCTACAAGGATGGTTTTGACGAATTTCTGCGCACCCGGATTCAAAACGCCGATGCCTTTGTCTATGCCTTCACCATCTCCGACCATTATACGCATTCCAGCTTCAAATGCTTTGACGACCGGCAGTTTTGCAACGGCCACCGCACCGTCACCCACGGCACGCCCATCGCCTATCTCATCAGCGGCGACTACCGCTACGAAAGCAACCTGCGCATGATTGTGGAGGCTCGCAGCGAGGTGGGCGGCAACTATCTGTGCGGCGTGGCCACGGACGAGGGCGATACGGCATCCTCCATCCGGACCCTGGCCGGTTCGCTGGCCCTCGCGCTGGACAAGGGCCTGACCCGCCCGGCGAACTTCTATGGCGTGGGTGGCATGAAAATCTTCCGGGACCTGATTTATGTCATGCGGGGCTTGATGAAGGCCGATCATAAATTTTACAAGGAACATGGCATTTATGATTTCCCGCAGAAGCAGAAGAAGCGCATCCTGCAGATGCAGCTGGTAGGCGCTCTGATTGCGATTCCGTCGGTACAGAAAAAGATGAAGGGGCGGATGAGCCAGTACATCATCGGGCCCTACGAAAAGGTCGTCAGGCAGGCAAAGGAAAAGAGGGGTTAACATGATTTTCTATTTTTCGGGAACGGGCAATTCAGCATGGGCGGCCCGGCAGCTGGCCCGCTTCACGGGCGATGAGGCCTGTGATATCACCACTTTGACGCAGGTGCCGGACCTAAAGGCCGTTCAACAGATTGGCTTTGTCTTTCCGGTATATGCCTGGGGCGTACCGGAGGCCATGGCCGCCTTTGCAAAGCGGATGCAAAGGACCGGGGCCTTTGCTTTCGGCGTTTGCACCTGCGGCAGCGAGGCCGGGCTTGCCATGAAGCGCTTTTCCAAATGCTACCCGCTCGACAGCAGCTACAGCCTGGTGATGCCCAACAACTACATCATCGGCTCGGATACCGACAGCGAGGAAGTAATTCTCAAAAAAATCGCCTCGGCCCGGGAAACGCTGAAGCAAATTGTCGGAGAGATCCTGCGCAAGGAGCGGGTATACCGCGTCCACGAGGGATCCATGGCCGGAGTGAAATCCTATGCGGCCAACGCCGGTTTCAACCGCTTTGCCCGAAGCGCCAGGCCCTTCTTTGCCACGGACCGCTGCAACGGCTGCGGCCTGTGCGCGCAACGCTGTCCGGCATCCGCCATCTCCATGAAGGATGGAAAACCCGTGTGGAAAGCGCAGTGCTACCAGTGCCTGCGCTGCATCAACGCATGCCCCAGGCAGGCCATCCAGTATGGCAAAGGCACCGAAGGGCGGCGGCGGTATACCATTTGGCCCTATCTTCCTCTGGAGGAAAAAGCCTGACAGGCCGGCGGGGTCGGAGACGGTTCGGACCGATTTCCATGGGCGGTATGCCGGGGCCGATATTCTCCGCACCTGTTCATCATGGTGCCTGCCGCGCATAGGATATCGGAGGTGATGTGTCCATGAAACGCACACATAGGTCTCTTTCCAAAAGGCTGCTGCTTGCGGCGGGAATCATCGTGCTGGTACTGGCCGTGGGCGCAGGGGCATTTTTCTGGTACGTATCCGACTACTATCGCGCGCAAGACACGGCCCTGGAGGTGCTGGCCCAGGGGACGGGCATTTCCGCGAGGGATGGATTGACCATTCTCTCTCCTTCCTATGCCACGGACACGGCGCTCATTTTCTATCCCGGCGCAAAAGTGGAGGCAGAGGCCTATTTGCCGCTGCTGGACCAGATCCGCAGCAAGGGCGTCACCTGTATTCTGGTTCATATGCCCTTTCATATGGCGATCTTCGATCCGGGCGCGGCCGAGGATGTGATACGGCAGCTTCCCCAGATCCGCCACTGGTATCTCGCGGGACACTCCATGGGAGGCGCCATGGCCTCGAAGTTTGCCGCGGAACATCCTGATATGGTGGAGGGGCTGATCCTTCTGGGCGCGTACCTCTATGGGGACTATCCGGCCGAGGATACTCTCACGGTTTACGGCTCGTTGAATCAAAGCGTGGAGGATCACATCAATTACACGGAAAACGTCGTGGAAATCGAAGGCGGCAATCATGCCCAGTTCGGCAATTATGGGCCGCAGAAGGGGGATCTGCCCGCCACCATCTCTGCACAGGACCAGCAGGCACAGACGGTAGAAGCGATTGCGAATTTTCTTGAAAAGCAGCGTCAAAAGGTAAAATGAGGAAATCGCTACCCTTTATGAAGCGTGCAGCAAAAATCCCGGCATAGCGGAAAGATTGGCCCTTGGCTTCTGCCCGGAAGCACTGTTCCCCTGTCTTCGCGGCTCCGTCGGGGAAACGGCACCCGGATTCGGACTCCCGTTGGAGGCCTGCGCCCCTTCCCAGGCTCCCACCAAAACGATTGGTCGGCAGGATGAAAGCCGGAGCAAGGTTTGCTCCGGCTTTGCTGCCGTCAGATGGCGATGTTCAGCTGAAGCGAGTTTCGCAGGCGGCCGTGCCTTTATCGCTGATCGCTGATCGTGGCGCTGCTGTTGCTGCTCTGCAGCGCGGAAATCGGGTCGTAAGGCGCTCCGGACGCCGTGCCCGAAAGCAGCGCGATATCCACTGCGTTTGCCGGAAGTCCCCAGGAATTGCCCGAGAACAGAAACGTCGCCTGGTCCACTACATAGCCGCGGGTGTTATACGCGACATTGTCCATGATCGTACCGGTGGAGCCGGGATTCAGATAGGCAGGCTGGCGCAGCGTATGGAACACATTGTTCCTTACCAGCAGGTTGGTCGCATTTCCCTGCGTTACAAAGCCCCTGTTCACCACCCATGTCGAGGAATCGCCCGGCTGGGCAGGACCATAGATCTGGCAATTTAAAATCTGGTTTCCATCTCCGCCAATCTGAATGAATTCGACGGGATAGGGAGCATCGCTGGTCATCGTGAGGCCGTCGATCGTGTCGTCGCTGCCGTTGCATAAAAACGGCACCACCGGAGCCTGCAGCAGGATCATGGCCCCGGCCCGGCCCCGAATGGTCAGTCCGGGCGTGCTGATCACCATCTGCTGCGAAATGGGATAGGTTCCGCGCAAAACATGGATCACGCTGTTGGGCGGAGCGGCCGCCAGCGCCTGCTGGATGGTTTGGAACGGTGCCGCCTGACTTCCGTCTCCGCCCGGCGCCGCATCCGCCTGCACAAACAGCTCATAGGGGTTTGCGCCCAGGCTCCCGGTCGCCCCCGTAGGGCCCGTCGGCCCGGTAGCTCCTGTCGCGCCCGTGGGGCCTGTGGGTCCCTCCGTCCCGGCCTCACCCGTGGGCCCCGTAGCGCCTGTTGCCCCCGTAGAACCGCTGGCCCCGGTAGCGCCCGTAGGACCGGGAAGCCCGGCCTCTCCCGCGGGCCCCGTGGGGCCGGGAAGTCCGTCAGCGCCCGTGGGTCCCGTGGGTCCCGGAAGTCCGGCTTCTCCCGCGGGACCTGTCGGGCCGGTCGCACCCGTCGCCCCGGTTGCGCCCGTCGGACCTGCGGGGCCGGGAAGTCCGGTAGCTCCTGTGGGGCCGGTAGGCCCGGTGACCGTACCGATCTGCTGACATGGTATGCAGCAGCTCGTAACACACCCCTTGCAATGACAATACATAGAAATGACCCCCTTCCATTCAAGTGTTTCCCCGCTCATGCTATGTGTCCGGAAATCCATGCGTTCCGCCTCCGTCCTTTGAGGGAGGGTATCAATGCCCGTTCAGGGAGAGGGTTGCCCAGTTCATGGACAAGGACCGGGAGACGGTGCCGGCGTTTGGTCCATGGTCGGATGCCTTCCGTTTTGCTGAACGCATGCCGGGTTCCTATCATCGAAAGCCAAGGCTTTGCGTCCTGCCGTGGGCAGCGCAGAGGTAGAAAGCTACGGGTCCTCGCGTGCCGGCCCCGTTTATTTGACCGCAGGCCCAGAATGTGCTATAATAGTAAGCCGCATACGGCATAGCGGTGGGGTTGCGCCCTTTCGGGTCCGTTCCCGCCCCTGATTCGATAGAGAAAGGCTGATACGATGTCCGGACATAGCAAATGGGCTAACATTAAAATCAAGAAAGGCAAGACGGACGCTCTTCGCGGTAAGATTTTTACCAAGATCGGGCGTGAAATCGCCATCGCGGTGCGCGAAGGCGGCAGCAACCCGGACAGCAACTCCAAGCTGCGCGATGTGATCGCCAAGGCCAAAAGCAACAATATGCCCAACGATAATATCCAGCGTTCCATCAAAAAGGCCGCGGGTGAACTGGGCAATGTCGATTACGAAGAAATCACCTACGAGGGCTATGCCCCCGGCGGTGTGGCCGTGATCGTGGAAACCATTACCGACAGCCGCAACCGTACCGCCAGCGATGTGCGTCACTGCTTTGCGAAAAATGGTGGCTCCCTGGGCGTAACGGGCAGCGTGAGCTTCATGTTCGACAAGAAGGGCGTTCTGGTGATCGAGCGCACTCCGGATTCCGATGAGGACGAAATGATGATGACCGTGCTGGACGCGGGCGCCGAGGACATGCAGACCATGGACGACGCTTTCGAGGTCACCACCGATCCCAATGAGTTCTCTGCCGTGCGTGAGAAGCTGGAAGCGCAGGGACTGACCTTCCTGAGCGCCGAGGTGCAGATGATCCCGCAGAATACCGTGGTCCCCGCGGACGAAGAAACGTTGCAGAAGGTGCAAAAGCTGCTGGAGATGCTGGAGGACAACGACGATGTGCAAAATGTCTGGCACAACGCCGAGTTGCCCGAAGAGCCGGACGAGGAATAAAACAGGCTCAACTCAACCAAAGAGTACGGCCCGCGATTCATTCAGGAATCGCGGGCCGTTTTATATCCGGCGACGTTTGCAGAAGATGCAGTTTCGCCTGTTTTCCTTCAATAGCTTGAGGTATCCTGTTCCCTATTCCACCACATCAAAGCTCTGGCTTTCCAAAAATTCGCTGAGCACCTGGCGGCTGTATTCAAAATCCACCTGACGTGTAGCCATTCCTGCATACGTGATGGGTTGCATGGCCTCCTCCGGGGGCATCTGAATGCCTTCCGGCTCCACGCCCCGCAGTTCCAGAGCATACCCCGCCGCTTCCAGCAGGTCGGCCATGCTCATGTTGGTGGTAACGATGTTTTCCGATACGGTGGTAATCAACTGCAACGCATCGTCCAGCGAAGCCTGGGCATACTTGCCCGCCAGTGTGCTCAGCACCGTGCGGATGCGCCGCGTGCGGCCCGAATCGCCGTCGCCGCCCACCTTGCGGATGCGCATGTAGATCACCGCCGCATGCCCCGTAAACAGATAGGTGCCTGCCTTGTCCATACTGGGGGTGGTGGCGTCGCGGGCGATGCGGTAGCGATTGAGGTAGTCCGCCTCCGCGTCGGTCACGGTGATGTACACGCCGCCCATGGCATCGATGATGGTCTGCACGTTATCCATGCTGAAGATAATGTACTTGTCTACCTTTGTACCAAAATGCGTGCTGACGGTTTCGCACAGCGCTTCAGGCCCATAGTTTTTGGCGATGTAGGTGAACCGCCCAATCCCGCCGTCCGGCCGCTTGACCAGCATTTCGCGGGTGAAGGTGGTCAGCATCACGCGCTTGGCGTCCACATCCAGCGTGACCATGAGCACACCGTCGGTGTTGCCAAGGTTGCTGGCGCTTCCCTCCCACGTGTCCACACAGGCCATCAGGTAATGGTACTGGCCTGCGCGTGGCTCCGGCAGGGTATCGTAATCCAAAGGATAGATCTCGCGCGGCGTATCCGCCAGCGCGCCAGCCATCGTGCCCATTAACAGCAGCACCGCTGCCGCCAGCCAGCACACAATCCGCTTTGCCATCTGCGCCTCCTCCGGCCGCCGGAAGCGGCCCTGCGTTTTCTTTTTGTTGATAAAAAAACCCCGTATGGGGGTGCGGACATGCGGTCCGCAAAACCCACCATACAAGGTATACGCGCCCTGAGAAGAAAACCCTGCTTTTTCCGGGCAAAATGTTACATGATTGTTAACGCTTGCTCAGCAGCTCCAGCAGCTTGTTGCTGCGGCTGAGGAAGGCCGTGACCTCTTCCTTCTCCAAAGGACGGGTGCTCATGCGGGCCAGATCGTAGAGCTGGGCTGCGATCAGGCCGCGGGTTTCCTCGTCTGCCTCTCCGCTGATGAGGCTCTTGACCACGGGATTGGCGGCGTTGAGCACCAGCGTATGGGTTTCGGGCAGCTTGAAGTCCTGGCCATAGATGCGGCTCATTTCGCTGAAGCGGCGGCCCTGCTCCTCCTGGGTAAGCATGGCGGGCAGGCTTTCATCCTTGAGGGAAGCGAGTTTGACGGTGAGATCCTCCTTGCCGGTAGCCTTGTGCAGCACGTCGGCCAGCTTCTTTTCATCCTCCTCGCTCTGCTTCTTTTCGTCCTCGGTCATTTCCTTCTGGAAGGTCTGGCTGTCGGCGTCCACGCGGGCAAAGGTCAGTCCCTCAACCCCGGAGGAATACTCCATAAAGCTCAGGAAGTTCAGGTCAATCAACGCGTCCATCACCACCACGTCGATGCCCTCGGCATCATACATGGACACGCTGGCACTCTGACGGGTGGGGTCATTGGTGTAAATCACCTTTTTGCCGCCCAGCTTGCCCTCATTCTTGGAAAGGTATTCTTGGAGCGTCAGGTATTCACCCTTGGTGGTCTTGTACAGCAGCGTATCCTTGACCTGGTCAAAGAATTTTGCGTCACGCATGCAGCCATACTTGACGAAGGGATGGATGTCGTCCCAGTACTTCTGATAGTTATCGCGCTCGGAGTTAAACAGGCCGGTCAGCTTGTCCGCCACCTTGCGGGTGATGTAGGCAGACAGCTTTTTCACATACCCGTCGTTTTGCAGGAAGCTGCGGCTGACGTTGAGCGGCAGGTCGGGACAGTCGATCACACCCTTGAGCAGCATCAGGAACTCCGGGATGACCTCCTTGATGTTATCAGCCACAAATACCTGGCCGCTGAATAGCTTGATCTCTCCCTCGCGGGTTCCGAAGTCGTTGGTCAGCTTGGGGAAGTAGAGAATTCCCTTCAGGTTGAAGGGGTAATCCACGTTCAGATGGACGTAGAACAGCGGATCGTCAAAGGTGTGGAACACATCGCGGTAGAATTTCTTGTATTCCTCGTCGGTGCAGTCCTTGGGAGCCTTGAGCCACAGGGCGGGGGTATCGTTGATCAGTTCCGGGCCCTTGGGCTCCTTGTTTTCGGCGGCCTTCTCGCCCTCCTGGCCTTCCTTGGCAGGCTCTTCCTTCTTTACCACGTCAAAATACACAGGCGTGGCCATAAAGCCGCAATAGCGCTTGAGCACCTCGCGCACACGGTATTCTTCGAGAAATTCCTTTTCCTCCTCACTGATGTGCAAAATCACATCCGTGCCGCGCTGGGTGCGGCTGCCGTCCTCCATGGTAAAGGCCATGCCATCCTCGCTGGTCCACCTGACGGGCGAGGCGCCCTCCGTGCCGCTGAGGGTTTCAATGGTTACGCGGTCGGCCACCATGAACGCCGAATAAAAGCCCAGGCCAAAATGGCCGATGATGCCGCCCTTTTCATCGCCTTCATAGTTTTTGAGGAATTCCTCCGCACCGGAAAAGGCCACCTGATTGATGTACTTTTCCACCTCTTCGGCGGTCATGCCGATGCCGTTATCGCTGAAGGTCAGCTCCCCTTTCTCGGCATCCAGCGTGACCGTTACACGCCAGTCCTCCTCGACTCCGGGGGAAAGCATCTTCTGCTTGGTAATGGCGTCGCAGCCATTGGACACCATCTCACGGATAAAAATATCCTTGTCGGAATACAGCCACCGCTTGATGATCGGCATAATGTTCTGCGCATGAATAGAAATATTGCCCTGTTGACTGGTCATGATTCTGCCTCCTGAAAAAACCGGCCCGCGGCCGGGTTGAAATGCTATGGTGCGGATGCAAAGCACTCCGCAAATGCTATTGTAGCAGAGGAGAAGGGAAAAAGCAACAAAAAATTAGCACTCATCTATAATGAGTGCTAACAAAATTTCGCTCGGCCGTTTCTTCCGCCGCTTTCTGGCCGGAAGCGGCCTCAAAGCGCCGGACCTGCGCGTCATCCACCGCCTTAAGCAGTCGAATCGCGCCTGCCGTCATTCCCTCTTCAAAAAGCTGCTCTGCGCGCCTGCGCATAAAGGCGAATCCTATCGGGTTGTGTCTTTCCATCGTGGTTCCCTCCTTTTGTAATGGACAAATCGCCACGAGCATTGATTCATCTTCAGCATACGCGCTCATTCGCGGTTTTGCAATGACAGTGTTTGTCGAAAGCTGTCAAGCACAACGGCTTTTTTCAACTTGTGCATCATGGACTCGCCTTTTTTAGCGCAATGGCGCACTGAGCCAAGAATTCATGGCCTTGAACTTATGTTCACGCACAGCCTGTTCAATTTCCGCATAACGCCTTTCCTCAATCAGTTTAAGAATCTGCTCATGCTCCTCGTAGGATTGCGCCATAATGCCCGGTTCCACCGAGAAGACGCTTTTAGTAACCGACCACTTGGCCCATAGGTCCGAAATCATGTTGGTCAGTTCCTTTTGCGGAATGTGCTTGTAGATAGACATATGGAACTGCATATTCAGCTCGGAGCTTTCCCTGTAATGTCCAGCCTGTGACGCCTCGCGCAGCTTTTCGTTAATAACGCGCAGCTGGCATAGATCATTTGCCGAGAGGTAATCCACGCTCAGGCGCGTGGCAAATCCCTCCAGCACGCCCTTGATCTGAACAATATTGGCAATCGTGCTTTTTTCCAATCCCACAGCAATCGCCCCCTGATTGGGAACAATGCGCACATATCCGTCACTTTCCAGCCTGCGCAGCGCCTCGCGTACGGGTATCTCGCTTACGTTGCACGCGGCGGCAATCTGGCTGATAATCAGCCGGTCACCCGTGCGATAATTCAGCCGGGCCATTTCGTTAAAAAGGTATTCGTATACAATTTCCACCTTGCTTTTTTTCTCCACCGTGTTCACTCCAGTCCCCCGCGTAGTCTGTATCATAATTAAAGATAGCGCAAAAAATACCATCTTGCAACTGTGAAAAACAGTTTCATCATTCTTTTTCAAAAAATATGTTGCATATTTCACATCTATAATATATAATTCAAATATAATAATATATTTTTTGTTGATAATTATATTTTATCATCAATAGAACGATTGGGAGGCTATCTTTATGGCAAACATACCGGTTTGGAGCACCAAGTGGTCCTCGCAGGAAGAAGCACATCGTTTTACCGTCTACAACCCTAAGGATGGGCAGCCCTACGGCATTGTGCAGGGCTGCGGTGCCGAGGGTGTGGATGCGTGCGTACGCGCGGCTGACCGAGCCTATCACAGGGTATGGAAAAAGTTGTCGCCCAATGAGCGCGGAAGCTATCTGAAGAAAGCGGCGCAGGCCCTGCGCGAGCAGGCACGTCTGATCGCCAAAATTGAAACCGAAGAGGTTGGCAAACCCCTGGATGTGTCTAATAATGACGTGCGCCGTTGCGCCGAAGCATTTGACTTTTTTGGCGGTCTTGTGGGTAATTTGCCCAGCGACTTTTACGAGCTGGGCGCCGTTAACGCTGAAATTTTCCTAGAACCTTATGGCGTGGTGGCAGGCATTGTTCCGTTTAACTGGCCGCCCCTGCATGCAGGAGCAAAAATCGCCCCGGCACTGGCGGCAGGAAACACCATGGTGGTCAAGCCTGGTGACCAGGCGCCGCTGGCCGTAATGAAAATCGTAGAGATCGTACAGAGTGTGCTGCCAGAAAACGTGCTTGAGTTAGTGGCCGGACCGGGTATTGAAGCCGGACAGGTTTTGACGCAGCATCCCCTGGTAAAAAAGATTTCTTTCACAGGGTCGGACAACGGCGGTCGTGCCGTCATCAAGCAAAGTGCGGACAACCTTACCCCCTGCATTATGGAACTGGGCGGCAAAAACGCGCTGATTGCCTTTGGGGATTGCGACCTGGACCGCGCAGTGGCCACCGCCTTTGAAGGCGCATTTTACAATAACGGCGAGGCTTGCACTGCTACCTCCCGCCTTTTGGTGGACCGGCGCATCTACCAACCTTTTACCGAAAAGTTTTTGCGTCTGATGGACCGCCTGGTTCTTGGCGACGGCCTGGATCCGCGCGTAAACATTGGTCCTATGGTCACACGGGCACACCAGCAAAAGGTACTTTCTTACATAGAAACGGGCAAGCAAGAGGGCGCGGTGTTGGCGCGTCAGCTTCCCGTACCCACAGATGGAGGACTGGAAAATGGATATTTTGTTGGTCCCGCCGTGTTTACCGATGTACGACGTGATATGCGCATCGCAAGGGAAGAAATCTTTGGCCCTGTAACCTGCATCATTCCTTTTGAGGATGAGGAAGAGGCGGTGTCTATCGCCAACGACACGGACTTTGGTCTCATTGCCGTTGTATTTACGGAGAACCACAGTCGTGCCATGCGTGTGACCCGCGCGCTGGATACAGGCTGTGTGTATATCAATAACTTCTACCGTCTGGGCGCACAGTGCGTTCCTTTTGGCGGAAACAAAGCAAGCGGTTTTGGACGCGAGCGCTGCGCGGAAACGCTACGCGAATTCAGCCGTCCCAAGACCGTACGTATCCCTTCCGGGCTTGGCGAAATTCCAGTCTGGAAGCCGTGTCAGAAATAATTTCCTGGAGGGACGCATGAAAGATCATCAGGCGTATATTCAACGACGAGATCAAATGCTTAGCGGCGGAGGTAACGAAGCGGTGTGTAAACAGCATGCAAAGGGCAAGCATACTGCGCGTGAACGCCTGGCCCTGCTGTTTGACCCGGGGACCTTCGAGGAGATCGGCGCGTACGTGCGCCATCGCTGCACCGATTTTGGCATGGAGCAAAAAATCTTTGACGGAGACGGTGTGGTAGGCGGCTACGGAAAGGTTCATGGTCGTACCGTTTTCGCCTATGCACAAGATTTTACAGTGTTGGGTGGGTCCATGGGGCATGCGCAAGCCGAAAAAATCTGCTTGCTGATGAAGATGGCCCTAAAAGCCGGTGCACCTGTCGTGGGCATGAACGATTCCGGTGGCGCGCGCATTCAGGAGGGAGTCGACGCACTGGATGGCTATGGAAAGATTTTCTTTATGAATACACGTGCGTCGGGCGTAATTCCCCAGATCACAGCTATTTTGGGGCCATGCGCAGGCGGGGCGGTCTATTCCCCCCGCTCTGACAGACTTCGTTTTTGCGGTAGATGGCGTGAGCCGTATGTTTATCACCGGGCCGGACGTGATTCGTGCGGTTACAGGCGAGCAGGTAACCGCCGAAGAGCTGGGGGGTGCACGTACCCACAGCACGGTCAGCGGTAACGTACATTTCCGCGATGCTACGGAAGAAGAGTGCATTGCCCGCATCCGTCAGCTTTTAAGCTATCTGCCGGAGCATCGCGCTTTGCCCCTGCCTCTGATGCCCACACAGTCCTCTCAGGATCCCGCGCAGGCGGACCCCGGCGCCGTGTTGCCCAATAGTGCCTCCCAAACCTATGATATGCATGCGGTTGTGGATCGCCTTGTGGATGGCGGAGAAACGCTGGAATCCATGTGTGAATTTGCGCCGAACATTCTGACGCTGTTTGCACGCATCGGCGGTCAACCAGTGGGCATCATCGCCAACCAGCCCAGAGTACAAGCAGGTTGCCTGGATGTAAACGCATCCGACAAGGCCGCCCGTTTTGTGCGCGCCTGCGACGCCTTTGGCCTGCCACTGATCACGCTTGTGGATGTGCCCGGCTTTTTACCAGGTCTTCAGCAGGAGTACGCCGGTATCATTCGCCATGGTGCAAAACTGCTCTATGCCTACAGCGAAGCCACCGTACCCAAGATAACCGTGATTTTGTGCAAGGCATACGGCGGGGCTTATCTTGCCATGTGCAGCAAAAGTCTGGGGGCCGACCTGGTCTATGCCTGGGACAGTGCGGAGATCGCCGTCATGGGCGGAGATGGTGCAGCCAAGATTTTGGCACGCGATGAAAGCGACCGTTCAGGATGGATTGCCCGCTACAAGGCAGCATTTCTCAATCCCTACCGTGCTGCCGAGCACGGTTATGTAGATGATGTGATTTTGCCTCTGCAAACCCGTTCCAAGCTGCTTTCTGGGCTTGATATGCTCCGACGCAAGCCACGATCACAGGATCGCCACGGCAATATTCCCCTGTAACGATGTGAAGGAGGCGGAATGATGCCGGTCATGACCATTCGCTATTACGCTCCGTCCCTCCAAATGGCATCCGTGATGCAGGTTGTTCTGCCCGAGTGGGACAACCTGCCTTTGCGGAGCGCGCATGTGCTGTTGGGCCCGGAAGGCAGTGACAGTAGCTGGTGGCTGCGCCATGCGCGGCTCGAGGTGCTGGCCTCCACGTACGGGGTGGTCTTTCTCATGCCCGCTGTTTTGGAAGGATGCGGCTTTGACATGGCCTTTGGATACCGATTTGGTCAAAGTCTATGTCAAGACCTGTTTGTGGAGCTTGAGCACGATCTTCCCTCCCTTGCACTGCGGCCTGAAACCACCTGGGTGGTGGGTTTGGGCCTCAGCGGCCTGGGTGCGCTGCACGCAGCGCTGACACGGCCCGACCGCTTTTGTGGAGCTGCCTGCCTGGGAGCTGTGCCCGACATCGCTGCCTATCGCAATGGCAAAGCATCCTCATCCTATCTTACACCTGCACGGCTCAAGTGTCTGTGGGGTCAGCGTGAGGATGGGGCGCCATCCGTTCCCGACACAGTGGACCTGTTAACAAAGCGCGCAAGGGAGGGCGCCTCCCTGCGCTTCTACCTCGGCGGTTGCGCAGACGAACCTGAAACAAAAGCTTTCTGCGCTGCCTGCAGCTCAGGAATTCCTTGTCATGTCCAGAATCTGGGTTTGGAAACCCCCATTCAGGAACCGGAAATATACCTGGAAGACTTTTTGAACTTTAGCGTGCCGCCCATGGACTAACGGCGTCAAAGGGGGCCCCGGTATGGCTTTGATTGAATATCAGTTCCGCTCCCAAGCACTGGATATGGAGCAAACGGTTTTTATCGTTCTGCCCGAAAGCAAGCGGGATACGGAGGTCCCCAGCTTTCACCCCTCCCGTCTTTCATCTCCCTGCCGTTTTCCCACGGTTTACCTGCTGCATGGCACCTCTCAGGACGAAAGTGAATGGCTACGCTTTACCTCGGTGGAACGCTACGCCAATCAGCAGGGACTTGCCCTGGTCACTCCCTCCGGCCAGCTGTCCGCCTATGCGGATATGGCATTTGGAGAGAAATGGATGACCTATATCGCCTCAGAGCTTCCAAACAAGCTAGAAAAACGATTTCCCCTTTCTGCCAGCCGGGAGGATCGCTTTGTTTGCGGACTCTCCATGGGCGGCTATGGCGCAGCAAAAATCGGCCTTCGCTATCCCGAACGCTACGCCGCCATCGGCGCACTTTCCAACGGCAATCATGCTTATAAACGGGTGCTCGACCGCGCTCCCACCCGAAGCGATGCCATGCCCTCCGCCTTGGTGGATGAGCGGCATCTGCTTTGCTGGGGGCTTAACAGGGATCAAACGCCCGTGGGCACTCAGGAGGACCTCTATGCCCTCGCACTTGAAAACCTCAAGGGGGGCCACTCGCTTCCATCCCTGTTTCATATGGTTGGTACTTCCGACCGAAACCTTCTTTCCGCCAGGCATATGTGCCGTTTTTTTCGCTCGCTGCCGGGGGACCCTTACCACTACACCTATTTTGAGGAAGAGCTCGGAAACCACACCTGGAAGGAATGGGACCGTTGGATTGAAATCTTTTTGCAGTGGCTCCCCAGAAAAATAGAATTTTTTTGAAAGCTATTGCATTACAGTACGAAATCATATATAATCGCTTCATAAAAATATATTTTATAAATTAATGGAGTTGATTGTCGCTCCATTAAGATAAAAAAATAGGGAAAGAACTGTGTACACCATGAAAAAAATCCTTGCCATTCTTCTGACCCTGGTCCTGCTGTGCGGCTGTACTGCCGCCATGGCCGAAACCCGTCTGATTATTGGCGCGGGCCCAATCGGCGGTGCCTTTTATCCCATCGCGGGCGGCATTGCTTCCATCATCAATGAAAATGTCGAAGGCGTAACCGTCAATGTTCAGGTCACTGCAGGTGGCGTAGAAAACACGCGTCTGGTAGGGCAGGGCGAGCTGGATCTGGGCTTGTCCAGCGCTCAGCAGTGCTATGATGCCGTAAACAACAGTGGTATTTTTGAAGGCGAAGGCCTCCAGCTGAATGTGCTGGGCGCTTTGCATTCTACGGTTTGCCAAATCGTTGTTCTGGCGGATTCCGATATCGTGGATGCCGCAGATCTTAAGGGCAAGAAGGTTGCCATTGGCGAAGCGGGCGGTGGTGCAGAGCAGCAGTTCAAGGAACTGGTTACTGCCATGGGCTGGACCGAGGACGATGTGGAAATGGTCTATCTTCCCTACGATCAGGCCATGGATCAGCTTGGCGACGGCCTGATTGACGCCGGATGCGTCTACTCCGGAATTCCCGCTTCTTCCGTAACCAACCTGGAAAGCCGCAAGGCCGTGCGCCTGGTGAACATTCCCCAGGAAACCCAAGAACAATGGATGGCTGCTATCAATCCCTTCCTGAACGTATTTGAGGTTGTTCCCGCTGGGACCTACAACGGCATGGACAAGGATATCACCACTGCCGTGCAGCGCATCCAGCTCAGCTGCTCCGCCAACCTGAGCGAGGATCTGGCCTATCAGATCACCAAGGCCATTTACGAAAACCTGGATACGCTGGCTACCTACCACGCCTCGGCTGAAACCATCACCCGCGAAGCCGCTGCCAACACCGTGGGCGCTGATCAAAACCCCGGCGCAACCAAGTATTTTGAGGAAAGCGGTCTCATGTAATCCGTTTGGCTAATGCAACGTTTTTTCCCCATCAGGCCAAAGAGGAGTCGCCTGCCTGGAAAACAGGCGATTCCTCTTTCTTCAAAAGGAGAGCACCCAATGGAAGCGAAAAAGATTGATGCCACCAAAGTTCTCAAATGGATTCTTTATGTTATCGCCCTGCTGGGCGGCCTGTTGCACATCTACAACAGCGCCCTTGGCACCATTTCTTCCTTTCAGATGCGCCCCCTTCACCTTGCGGTGGTCGGCGTAATCGCCGTGTTGATGGAATTGACCAAAATCAAAGAGAAAAAGCACCCCGTTGCAAGTGCCATTGTCAACATTATCATCATGTGCTGCCTGCTTTATGGTGTAAGCGAGCTTCTGTTCAACTATGAAGCCATCGCTAAAACAGCAGGCACTGTTTCCACGCAGATTGTGATTTGTTGCACATTGCTGGTGATCGCCATTCTGTTTTTTACAGAGCGCAAAGTAGGCAAGGCGCTTCCCATCATTTCTTGCATTTTCATCCTCTATGCGCTTTTTGGACAGTACCTGCCTGGTATGCTGGGGCATCGCGGCTACAGCTATGAGCGCATCATGTACTTCCTGTATGTAAACGGCAACGGTATTTTCGGCACCGCCATTGATACCTCTGCACGCTACCTGGTTCTGTTTATGATTATGGGACAGTTTATTGAGCTAAGTGGTACCAGCAAGCTCTTCATGGCCTTGGCCGATTATGTGTCCAGCAAGCTGCGCGGCGGCGCTGCGAAATCCTCCGTCGTAGCCAGCGCGCTGTTTGGCACCATTTCGGGCACGCACATTGCTAACGTCATGGTCACGGGTGCCTTTACCATTCCCATGATGAAAAAAAGCGGCTTTGAGGCCAACTTTGCTGCGGGCGTAGAAGCCACCGCCTCTACCGGCGGCCTGATTATGCCGCCCATGATGGGGGCCGGAGCGTTCGTAATGGCTGAGTTGTTGGGCATCAGCTATTCTGCCGTCATGGTTGCCGCCATCATTCCTGCAGTGTTGTATTACTTCTCCATCTATCTGGCCATAGACTTTTACTCCGCCAAGAGTGGCATTGGACGGGTGGAGGAAATTGACATTGAAGATGTGAAAAGGCGCATCAAAACCTATGCGCATACCATTATTCCGTTGCTTGCCTTCATCGTAAGTGTCATCATGGGCTATTCCGTGTTCCGCAGCGCCATCATCTGCATCATCTTGACCCCCATTCTGGCCGCTGTGCGCAAGGAAACCCGCATGTCCTTCAAATCCGTGCTCGACGGCGTTGCCAAGGGCATGATGAGCACCGTAAGCCTCGGCGCAGCATGCGCCTGCGCCGGCATCATCGTGGGTGTGATCAGCCTGACCGGCTTTGGCTTCTCCTTTGCCGAGCTGCTGGGTTTGTTTAACGAAGTTCCCATCCTGGCGCTGATTATCACGATGCTGGTGTGCATCATCATGGGCATGGGTATGCCAGCCGTAGCCAGCTACATGATTACCGCCACCATTGCGGCTGGGACCCTGATTAATATGGGTTTCTCCAGCATTGCCGTGCATATGTTCATCTTTTTCTTCTCCTGCTTCTCCTCCGTTACCCCGCCCGTGGCGCTTGCCAGCTATTCCGCGGCCGGTCTGGCTCAGACCAACCCCATGAAAACCGGCTACAAGGCGTTCCAGCTGGCGCTGGTGGCCTTCATTGTGCCCTACTTCTTCGTTTACTCCCCTGCGCTGATTGCCCAAGAGGGATGGATGGGCGTACTGGGCGTGCTGCCGCCGCGATCATTGGCACCTATGCGTTTGTAGCCGGCCTGCAGGGCTACCTGCTGGGTCCGGTAAACAACTGGCTGCTGCGCATTCTGCTTATCGGAGGCGGCTGCGCCATGATTGCTCCCGGCCTTGTAAGTGATTTGATTGGCCTGGGAATTCTGGTGGCGGTCAGCGTGATCGTCTATTTCAGCCGCAAATCTGCCAAGGCCTCTGCCGCTTAAGAAAGGAACTAGGTATGTTTGACCTGACACAAGGCGGCGTTTGCCTTTTACTCATCGACATGCAAAATGAGTTTCTCAGCGAAAAGGGATACTTCGCAACCAGGCAGGGCTGGCCGGTTTCGACGTTTCAGGAAAGAATCCGTAATTGCGTAGCACTGCGCAACGCCGCCCGGGAAAGCGGCTGCAAGGTTATGTACACTGCCACGGGTTACGCGCCTGACGGAAGTGACGCCTATGTGGCGCGGCACCGTATCTTGCCCACCATTTTTCTGGAGCCCGACGGCCGGCCCCGCAAAGCGGACGCGGCCGTGCTCAAAGGCAGTTGGGGTGCACAGATCATCGATGAGCTTACGCCCGCCCAAGATGAGTATGTGGTACACAAGCAGCGATTTAACGCCTTTTACCAGACCGAGCTTGAATTGATGCTGCGTTGCTGGCACATCGATACCCTGATTGTGTGCGGTATGATTACCGAGGTTTGCGTGGAAAGCACCATTCGTGAGGCCTTTGTGCGCGATTTTGATGTGCTGGAGGTTAGCGACGCGGTGGGAAGCTGGAGCCAGGCCCGTCATGAGGCCAGCCTGCAAGCGGTTGATTTCAGCTACGGGCGGGTAACGGACACTGTCTCCGTACTGGAGCTGCTATCTCGGCGCAAACAGGCGCTGGGCCTCTGATTTCATGCCGCCTATTATGAAAGGAGCGTTTCAGTTATGGGAAAAAAGATTTTGGAAGCCTTTAACAAGGACATCGCCACTATGGGCGATACCGTTTTTGGTCACTGGATGCCTCGCATGGTGGTAGCCGGCGTGGATATGAACGACGTGTTGCGCATCCGTTCAACCAATCCTACGTGGGAGCAGTGGCCGTACCTCTGGCAGGAACTGGGCGACAAGCACCAGGCCCGCGGCGACGCGGAGCTTGCCAAGGGTCATACCCTCACGGCGGGCGCAGCATATCGAATGGCCAACTTGGCGTATCACTACGGTCACTTCATGCTTTTTGACCGCCCCCAGCTCAAACGCGAGCTGATGCTCAAGAGTATGGCTGTACTGGGCAAGGGACTGCCCTACCAGCGTTATCCTGGAAAGCGCGTGTATCTGCCCTGCGATCAGTGGCAAATTCCCTGTCTTCTTTTTGAACTTTCTGATTCTCAGGGCCGCATGGTGCTGCTTACCGGCGGTGCGGATGCCAACAAGGAAGAAATGCTCAGTTTTGCCGATGTATTCCTCGATCGCGGTCTTTCTGTGCTGATTATGGACGGCCCCGGCCAGGGCGAGGCGGCATATACCGCCCCCTATCGCCGCGCTACGCACAAGCGTTTTGTCGATACAGTGGTGGATTACATGCACAGCCTGGGCTATGACCGTCTTGCTGTAGGCGGCATCAGCATGGGCGGCCATTTCTGTCCTCGCGCAGCCAGCATCAACCACGCCTTCAAGGCAGCCTTCGGTGTAGGCGGTCCCTTCGACATGCGAGATTTGACCACCAAGATGGATACCCTCTTCCTGGGCGATTTCGGTCACGTCATGGGCACAGACGATTTGGACGAACTGACCGAGCTGGTAGCCAAGGAATGCTCTCTGGCGGACGTCATCGCCGATCTGACCTGCCCGCTGATGATTATTCACGGCGATAAGGACCGCATCTGCGATTACGAGCAATCCCATGAGATTGTAGAAAAAAGCTCTTCCGTTGAGCCGCATCTGATTATCATTGAAAACGGAAACCATGTTTGCAATAACTATGTCTATCTTTACCGCCCGGTTATTGCCGATTGGCTGGTAGAAAAACTGTAATCCCTTCGAGGTGAAAGAACGATGTCCAAAAGCTATTATCAGGAAGGCGCCTGGTGGGCCAGTCCATTTAACGAAAAACCTGAGGTTCAAAAGGAGGCGCTGCCCGGACGCCCCGTAGAAATTCACGACGCTACTCTGCGCGATGGCGAACAGACGCCGGGGGTTGTCTTCTCCAAGGAGGATAAGCTTCACATCGCCGAAAAGCTGATTGAGGCCGGCGTTACCCGCATCGAGGCGGGCATGCCCGCCGTATCCCGGCAGGATTTCGAGGCGATGTATGAAATAGCCCGCCGCTTTCCTGAAGCCAAGATTTTTTCCTTCGCGCGCGCCACACATGGCGATATCGATATGGCAGCCGATTGCGGCGCAAAGGGCGTAGTAATTGAAACACCCGTAGGCTACCCCAAGCTGAAATATCAGTTCCACTGGGATGTGGAAAAGGTGCTGGAAAAGAGTGCCGACAGCATTCGCTACGCCCGTAGCAAGGGTCTTTACGCCGTGTACTTCCCCTATGACGCCACTCGTGCCCGTGAGGAGGATATTGAAACCCTGTTTAACGGCCTTGTTCAAAACGATGCCCGGCCCGATTCCATCGGCGTTGTGGATACCATGGGCTGTGCTCTCCCCGCGGCCATCGCCTATATGGTGCGCTGGTATAAGCGCCTTCTGGGCGATATTCCCGTGGAGGTTCACACCCACAACGATTTTGGTATGGCCGTAGCCACCGAGCTGGCCGGCGTGGCCGCGGGCGCACAGGTGGTTCATTCCTGCGTTAACGGCTTGGGCGAGCGCACCGGCAACGCTGCCCTGGAGGAGCTGGTTCTGTGCCTGAATATCCTCATGGGCCAGGACACGCCCTACCGGATGGACCGGCTGTTGCCGCTGTGCAACCTGGTGGAAAAGCTCTCCGGCGTGCAGTGCGCACCCAACAAGCCTTTTGTGGGCGTGCGCAACTACATGCGCGAATCCGGTATTGGCGTGGACCTGGTAATGAAGGAACCGCTGGCCATGTTTGCCACTGATCCCCGCTATTTTGGCCGCAGCGCGTCTGTGGGGCTCGGGAAAAAAAGCGGCAAGGCTTCCATAACCTACTACCTGGAACAAATGGGTCTTACCGCCACGGATGAACAGGTGGCAGCCATCCTTGCCAGGGTGAAGGATAAGGGCATCGAAAAGAAAGGTCTTTTGACCATGCAGGAGTTCGAAGATATCCTGCATCAGGTTCTCTAAAGCGGGGTGAAAAAGATCATGTACCGCCTTATCGACATCAGCATTCCTCATGAAAACGGCGCCACGGAGCCCTATCCGCCCACGCTGGAATTCTCTGATCACCGGGCTGGCGCAGCACGGCTAAGCAAGTTGGCGGGGGTGGAACCGCAGGCCTTTCCAAATGGCATGGCCCTGGCCACGGACCGCATTAGCGGCAGCAGTCACTCGGGCACCCATGTGGACGCGCCCTGGCACTACGCCCCCACTTGTGAGGGAAAGCCTTCCAAAACTGTAGACCAGGTTCCCTGGAATGGTGCTTCGGCCCCGGTGTGGTGCTGGACATGCGCCACAAGGAAGCGGGAGATGAAATTACCATTGAAGATATGCGCGGCGAGCTGGACCGCATCGGCTACACGCTTCATGCAGGCGATATCGTTCTTCTGCATACCGGGTGCGACCGTTACTGGGGCACTGACACCAAAACCTATCTGTCCATGCAGAGCGGGTTGGGCATCAGTGGCCTGGACTGGTTGCTGGATCAGGGCATCAAATGTATCGGCATCGATGCCTGGACTCTGGACCGTCCTGTGGCAGCCATGGCCAAGGCCTATCGTGAAACAGGTGATTCCAGCGTTCTTTGGGCCACACATCTGCATGGACGTCAGCGTGAATACCTGCAAATCGAAAAGCTATGTCATCTGGAAGACATTCCAAAGCCCTACGGTTTCTGGGTCTCCGCGCTTCCCGTTAAGTTCAGCGGCGCAACGGCTGCTTGGTGCAGAGCTGTTGCCATCGTACCCGATGCAGCCGACTGTCCCTGTGAAAAGGCCGATTGTCCGCGTCATGGTGATTGTGCAGCCTGTGTACAGTGGCACCGCGCCGCAAAGCCCGACGTGCCTATCGCCTGCATGCGCAACGCCAAATAATTAGCCATACGTCTCTCTGCGGCGCGGGCCCGCTTCCCTGCCGCAGAGGGACGCTTTTTATAAAAGGGGGAAAGGCCCTTTGCTCAATAGCTTTCTTCTCTCGGCACGCTGCGTGCTGCCCGTGCTGATGCTCATTGCGTCTGGTTTTGGATTTCGCCGTGCCGGCTGGCTCCGTACCGAAGGGGTAACGCAGATGGACAAGGTTTCTTTCCACGTTCTGCTCCCTCTTCTTTTGTTTCAAAACATTTATAGTTGCGACTTGAAAACCAGCATAAACGCTCCCATGCTCCTGGCAGCCGTGCTGCTGAGCCTGTGCACGTTCGGCCTGTCCATTCTGCTTTCCTCCATCAAAAAGGATAGCCCGCCAACGCGCGCATCGCTTGCGCAGGGGATGTTTCGCAACAACTGCGTGCTTTACGGCATGCCCATCATCACCGCCCTGTATGGCCAGGAGGCTGCTGGTACGTTTTCGATGCTGCTGGCGGTGATCATTCCCCTTAACAATATTCTCTCCGTGCTCATCATCAGCCTGCTGGCCAGCCGCCGCTTTCGCCTGATGCACGCACTTGGCAAAGCGATTACCAACCCCTTTGTTATTAGCGCAGCGCTGGCCCTGTCCGTCAACGTAAGCGGCCTTTCCCTGCCGCATATCCTTCAAAAGTTCATTTCCGACCTGGCCTCCTGCGCCACGCCGATCGCTCTGATCCTGCTGGGTGCCTCGCTGAGCTTTGGCTCCATGCGTGCCTATCGCAAGGAAATTGTCGCTGGCGTTTTCACAAAGCTGTTTTTGTGGCCGCTTTTGTTCCTGCCCCTGCTGGTTGCGACAGGCCTGCGGAGCGTTCCGTTGGTATCGCTCTACTTGAGTATCGGCACTCCCTGCGCGGTATCGGCGCACATCATGGCCAAGCAAATGGGGGCTGACGGGGATTTAGCCGGACATCTGGTGGTGTTCGGAGCGGCAGGCTCCATCTTGTCCATTTTTATGTTTCTTTTTGTTCTGAGTTATCTGCAGCTCATCTGATTCAAGGGAGGACTGTTCTATGCCACTGCTGGACATCCACGCACATATTCTCCCCCATGTCTTTCTGGACATGGTTAACAGCGGCAAAATTGATGGCGTATCACTTGTGCACCGTGCAAATGGCACCATCGCCGTTGATTTTCCTGCCGGCACGCACCCCTGTAGCCCGGTTTTCTATGACGAGCATGCCCAGTTGGCCCTGATGGACGAGCACGGCATCGACCTGCAGGCCGTAAGTGTTTCCCCTAGACTGTTTTTTTATGAAATGCCCGCGGAAACCGCTTCGACGCTGTGCCGCCTCTTTAATGATGAGATTCTCCAGCGCTGCCGACTGCATTCCTCGAGATTCCTACCCATAGGCGGATTGCCCATGCAGGACCCTCACGCTTCGGTAGCAGAAATTCGCCGTCTGGCACAAAACGGCGTACAAATGGTGCAAGTCGGCACCTCCGTTGCCGGCCTGCCGCTGGACGATGCGCGCTTCCTTCCCGTGTTTGAGGCTGCTGAGGAGATGGGGATGGCCATTATGCTGCATCCGCTCATTACCGGGGGTGGGCCGCTGGCCCGCGCACACCATCTTTCCAATGTGGCGGATAACCCCTATCAGACAATGTTGGCCGCAAGCTCCCTGATTGCGGGAGGCGTGTTCGATCGCTTTGGTGGTTTACAGGTGATGCTGGTGCATGGGGGCGGCTATTTACCCTACCAGGCTGGCCGGCTGGACCACGCCTTCCATGTACGGCCTGCAGGGGAGTTTTCTTGCCGACGGGAGCCCTCCTCTTACATCCGTTCCAACCTGTGGTTTGACGCACTGGTTTTCAGGCCTGATGCGCTGAACCTGCTGCTGTCCATGGCAGGAGAGGACCGTATATGCTACGGAACGGACGCGCCCTACGACATGGCCGATTACGCTCAGTTGGAGCGTTTCACCAGCCGACTTGCCCGTGATAAGGCCGCCTTTGAAAATGCCAAAAGCCTGCTCGGCCTCTGATGATCAGATATGCCTTTTGCTGCCCCACACTCTATCTGAAACGGCGAAGGTTTGCCTTCTTCCACCCGCTATGGTATAATCCGGCTGCAACCAAGCCCGGCGCGGCCCTGTTCTTCGCGCCGTGGCGGGGCCGAAGGAAAGGGGCTGTATCATCATGTCCTCTGTGGATACGACGCAGATCACACATTTTTTCTCTTCCTTTACGCTGGCAAAGCTGCCGCCCGCCATTATCACCTTCATTATCGCCTATGCAGCCTCCCGGGTCGTGCTCAAGGTGGCGGACAAGCTGTTCGCCCGCTCCCGCATGGAGAAAACCATCGAGAAGTTCCTGCGCTCTGCCCTGCGCATCTTGATGTGGGCACTGATCTTCCTGATTGTGGCGGGCTCGCTGGGCATTGATGTGAGTTCCATGATCGCACTGTTGAGCGTGGCCTCCCTGGCTGTAACGCTGGCGGTGCAGGGCGCGCTGTCCAACCTGGCAGGCGGCATCATGCTTCTGTCCACCCACCCCTTTCGCGTAGGTGACTTTGTGGAGGTGGGCACGGTTTCCGGGACCGTGCAGGAAATCGGCATGACCTATACCACGCTGGTTACACCCGACCAGAAGGAGATCTTCGTGCCCAATAGCGAGGTGGCTGCCGCCAAAATCATCAACTATACTGCCGTCACCAATCGCCGGGTGGACCTGACCTTCACCGCCTCCTATGACGACGCGGCGGAGACGGTCAAGGCCGCATTGCTCAAGGCTGCCGATCTCCCGCAGGTCTACAAGGACCCCGCCCCCTTCGCCGCCGTCAACCGGTATGGCGACAGCGCCATCGAATACGTATTGCGGGTATGGACTGCGGCTACCGACTACTGGGACGTGTACTTCGCCATCGTCGAAAACGTGCGGGTGCGCTTTGAGGAAGCCGGCATCTCCATGACCTATCCCCACCTGAACGTCCATCTGGATACCATGCCGTCTTCTCCCGAGGAAAAGGCCTGAGGAGAAACCGTAAAAAAGCGGGAAGACCGCTGCGCAACCCGCGCAGAGGTCCTCCCGCTTTTCCTGTTTCAAGGCATCACTGTTCAAATACGCTCTCTTCTCCGCCTTCGCTGGTCACCGCTCGGAAAGCATAGGTAGAGAGATCGGCCTCCAGCCTGGCCCGGCTTCCATCGCGCTCCCAGGCAAGCGTCAGGCGGTCCGCAGCGGCCTGCTCCACGGTCAGCGTGCCGCCCTCAAAGGCCCCGCATGCGTTGCGCATGCGCATAAGACGCAGCTGGTCACGAACGATGGGACGCTCCAGCCCCGCCGCAATGTCCCGCCCGGTCAGGTTGGTGCGGTTGATCTCCTTGTGCCCGGCCTCGCCACCACGGGCCACGGCCTCCCGGTCGTTTCTGCCAGCGAACAGGTCCAGATACCAAACCTGCGGCTTGCCCGGCATAAACAGCTGCAAAGCGCGCGCCAGGAGCATCTTGCGGTCGTCCTCGCCCAGGGCGCTGTAATAGGTGGCGTTCACCTGGTAATACAGGTTCTTCTGGCCGTGCAGGCTCTTGACCAGCCCTCCGCGGGATACCACCAGGTCAATCAGCGCCTGGATGCGCTCCATCGGCAACAGCCCCTTGAGATCCAGAAGCGGGATGCCATCGTGGCAGCCCAGCATGTTTACCGTGCGGATGCCCTCGTCCCGTTCTTCCTTGGCCCACCTGGCCAGATATTCGCCGGTATGGTTTTCGATGGCATCAATGACCAGCCCCGGCAGGAAGAAGTCATAGGTCATGTAACCCTTCCGGGTCAGGGTGCGGTATGCGCCTTCGGCATAGCTGGCGTGGATTTCCGGCAGGAGGGTCAGCCCCAGAGGCTCAGCCATGCGGTGAATCTCCTCCAGCAGGTCCCAGGTTTCCGGCTCGTTCATGAAGTTGCGCCGTCCCGGCTCCTTGGGAGCGTAGGCGAAGGCATCCAGCCGGACGATGGCCGCGCCATAGCCAGCCAGCTTTTTCAGTGTTTCACGATAATACTCCCACACCAAGGGCGATTTCAGGTTGAGATCCATCTGCCCCAGGTAACGGCAGCGGGCTTCTACCGCCTGCACCGCAGCCTCGCGGCAGCTTTCAAAACCGGTGAAGTCGGCCCCGGCAGGCCCTTTGCCCGCCTGTACCGACGCATTGATTCGTCCGGCCAGCCTGTCTGCCTGTGCATATTGCAGGCCGCAGGGCGCCATCAGATCCTGCGCGTCAAGCACCGGATAGCGCACCTCCTGATAGAAGGTGTTCCAGTACGGCCTCTTGCTGCCATCGGGCATGCGAACCATCAGGATGGGCAGGCCAGGCTTGCGGAAGAACATGTCCTGAATCAGTGCCGGGTCTGGCTGGATGTATCCCTCCGGCGTCATCTCGCCCTTTCCCGCCCAGAAGCGGTTCCAGTCGATAAAGAAGTCGCGGTAGGGCGATTCATCGCCCCGCGCCAGCAGATCCTGAAACTGAGGGCTGAGCACGGAAAGGTGATTGAGCACAAAGTCCAGCTTCAGATCCAGCCCAAGCTCGCCCACACGCTTAAGGCTGCCCTCATCGGCCAGCAGGCGGTTGAGATCGTAGCTGGCCACGGAAAAGCCGCGGTCCAGATCGCTGTTGAACAGGCTGGGCAGGATGTAAAACGACCGAAATGCCCCACGGCATTCGGGACGGGCCAGAAAGTCCGCCTCCGCCGCCAGGTTGCCGCCCAGGCTATCAGGATAAGCATTGAGCATCACGCCCTGATTCATCGCGGTTCCTCCTCACGCCTGCGCCATCAGGCGGGTATACTGCTCATAGGTCATGATCTCGCCGGCCTTGGAAAGAATCAATTTGGCCTTGTGAGCCTGTGCCTTGAGCATCTGCTGTTCCAGCTCCAGCACCATGGTGGTAAAGGGGCTGTCCGCGCGGCCATCGCGGTTGCGCGCCTGGCGGTGAGCCAGGGTTTCCGCGGGCGTGCTGTTGAGCAGTACGGGAATATCGACGCCCTCATACCAGTCGGAATTGCCGTGCGTCCACTCGATCACCAGCACGCTTTTGCCGGTCATGTCCACTGCGTCATACCACAGCTCGGTGGGCGTGCGGCCCATTCGCTTGAGGTACAGCGTGGGCGCGCCCTGCTTGAAATCGCTCACGATATGGCCGACCTGGTCAAAGTCGATTTCCTTCTCCGTGCCCAGATATCCGCGCAGGGCATTTCTGCCCGCCTGCTGGTAAACGGCCAGCCAGGGGTAGCGGCTTACGTTCGCGGGCGCAGCGTCGCCATCCTCGGGCCAAAGCTCCCTGAGCGCCTGCGCCTGTTCCGGGCGGTACATGCCATTGGCAACCAGCCCTTTCAACCCGCCGTCATGAAACACACGGCGACGCTCGGCGTCATTCTGTTCCGGGTAGCGGCGGGGGTAGTTGTCCCCCGACAGGGTATACGCCCCTACGCCCTCGGCGTTTAAATAATAAGAAATCAGCGAGGCAATCTCCGATTTACCCACACCCGAGCCACCACACACCGTTATCACGGCGCGCCCGCAGGCACTTTCACCCAGTTGCCGGGCCACAAGCTCCCTCAGCACGGGATAGATCGTCCTGGCCTTTTGGATGTGCTCCTCCGTAATGCAGATTTTGTCACCCGGCATGTCGCCCTGCGCGATCGTGCCCGAAAGCGCCGGCTCCTGCCATGGCGCGGTCAACCTCTCCAAGTCCGTCATCTGCCATTCCTCCGGTCATTCAGTGGGATTCGGTCATAAAGCGGAAAGCCGGCTCCAGCATTCCATCCCAGAAGGGGATGTCGTGCTGGCCCTCGCCCTCCAGGTAGGTCAGCGGCAGGCCCTCCTTGCGGGCGAAATCCGCAAAGCGGCTGCACATATCATATACCAGCGCGTCCTGGCGTCCGCAGCACAGGAACATGGACGGTACATCCATGCCCTGCTCCTTGGCCTTGAGCAGGCTGTAGCGGGGATTCATCCAGGATTCCCGGTAGCTGTCCTCATCGCCCATCCAGGCGGAAAAGAGCTGGTTGGGCAACGAGCCGTCCCGCTCGCTCAAGAGGTCGGTCACATCGATGGCGGGCGAGAACATCACGATTTTGGAAAACGTGTCGTGCCAGCGAAGCCCGTTGGTGCATGCGCCATAGCCGCCCATGGAGATGCCGCCGATCCAGGTATCCTCCCGCCGGGTGGACAGGCAGGGCAGCATCCGCCGCGTGACGCGCACCAGCTCGTCGCCCACGTAGCTGCTGAACAGCGCGCAGCGTTCGGGATGGTCGGTGTAGAAGGAGTTTTCACCATCCGGGATGATCACAGCCACCCCATATTCGGCCGAGAAACGCCGCAGGGGCAACAGTGTGGCCAGTTCCTCGGCGTTGGCGGAATAACCGGGAAGAAAGTACAGCGTGGGATAGGGGGCCTGTGCATCCTCATACCCGTCGTGGAAGGGCAAAAACGCATGCACGCCCACCCCGCGCCCCAGCATTTGAGACTTGAAGCTGATCCGAAGGTACATCTCACTTGCCTCCCTTCGCCGTGAGAAATTCGCACAGCGGCGTCATGGCGTGCTTCCAGAACACGTGGTCATGTCCACCCTGCGCTTCATAATAGGTCATGGGCGCGCCCTCCGCCTGCATGCGGTGTGCGAAATCGCGTCCCGCCTGATACACCAGCGGATCTTCCGTTCCGCAGGCCAAAAACAGCCGGGGCATATCCTGTGGTTTTTCAAGGGCCTTGCGCATCGCAGCCTCATAATCGCGGTACGACCCGTGATAGTGCTCCGGATCTCCCAGCAGCGCCAGCATGGACTCCCTGTGAAGCGGGCTTCCGGGCTGCATCTTTCCGTTCTCGGGATACATGCCCAGCGCGGGCGAGAGCATGCCGATCTTGCTGAACGTATCGCTGTAGCGCAGGCCGTTGATCAGCGCGCCATAGCCGCCCATGGAGATGCCGGCAATAAACGTATCCTCCCGCCGGTGCGACAGAGGCAGCAGCTTACGCGTCACCTCCACGATCTCCTCGCCCACATAGCGGCTGTAGTAGGCGTTGCGCTGTTCGTCATCGACGTAGAAGGAATTGTCGCCGTCGATCATCACAATGGCGATGCCATGCACCGCGGCGTACAGAGCGAAGTTGGTAAACGTGGCCGTCTCCAGCGCCCCGCCGGAATATCCGTGCAGAAAGTACAGCGTGCGATACGGCGGGGGTACGTCGTTCCAGTCGTTATAGTCGGGCAGGAACACGCGCGGATAGACGCTGCGCATCAACATGTCCGAACGAAAGTTCAGGTGGAGGTTTGCCATGGGAAAATCACCTCTTGCTGCGTTATTTCCGGTTTGACTTATCCCAAAAAAAAGGTATCATAGTGCACAGGAACCAAACCAAGGAGGAATGGCAATGGCTACGCTCAAGGACGTTGCCCAGCGCGCGGGCGTTACGGTGACCACCGTTTCGCGCATGCTCAACGACCGCGCCCGCGTCAGCGAGAAAACCCGCCTTCGTATCCAGAACGCCATGGAGGAGCTGGATTATCATCCCAATGAACTGGCCCGGTCGCTGGCCAAGAAAAACAGCCATTTTATTGGCCTCATCGTTCCCTCGGCGGACAACTTCTTTTTCAGCTGCGTCATCGCCAGCGTAGAGCGCTATGCCAGCGCCAGCGGCTATAAGCTGCTGCTTTGCGTATCCAATCACGAAATCCAAAAAGAAAAGGAATTCTTCAGCATGCTTCTGGGAAATAAGGTGGCCGGTATCATTCTGGCCAGCCATACCCAGAACCTGGAGGAGTTTGCGGACGTGGACGCACCCGTCATCACCATTGACCGCACGGTCAGTCCCCGCATCCCTTCCGCCTGCGCGGACAACTACTACGGCGGCTACATCGCCGCCGAGCATCTGATCGCGCGCGGCTGCCGCCGGCTTTTGTACGTCAGCGGCAGTGCGCACCTGGACATGGACGCCAACAAGCGCTATCTCGGTTTTCAGGATGCATGCCGCCGCCTGAGCGTGGACAAGCCCAGTGCTGTGGACGCTGCCGAGCGGCAATTTGTGCGCATGGATTATCAGGAAACGGTGGCGGAGATCTTCCGCAATCACCCGGACGTGGACGGCATTCTCTGCTCCAACGACGTGATTGCCGCCGAGATCATTCAGTATTGCCGGCGGCATGAGATCGACATTCCCGGCCGGCTGAAGCTGATCGGCTACGACGATACGCGCTTTGCGTCGCTGTGCTCGCCGCAGCTGACCACCATTCATCAGCCGGTGGAGGACATCTGCCGCTATGCCGTGGAAAGCATCCTGCATGCCTCCAGCGGAGGAGTCGTACCCACCTGCGCGGTATTCCCCGTCACGCTGGTAACGCGCGAGACCACCTGACAGGATCAGCCCTTGACGCTGCCCTGCACCACGCCCTCCAGAATCTGTTTCTGACCGGCCAGATAGAAGGCCAGCATGGGCAGAATGCTCATCACCAGGCCCGCCATCATGGGGGCGTAATCATTGGAATACTGCGCGCAGAACACACGGATCATCATGGGCAGCGTGCGCATTTCCTGCGTGTTCAAAAACAGGCTGGAAAGCAGATAGTCGTTCCACACGCCCATGGCCACAAACACCAGCAACGTCACCTGGATGGGCGTGAGCATGGGCATGATGATGTTGAAGAACAGCTTGGTGCTGCTGCACCCGTCGATGAGGGCCGCCTCGTCGATTTCCTTCGGGATGGAATTGAGGAATCCGCGCACCAGGAAGATGGAAAAGCAGATATTCAGGCCCAGGCCGATATAGATGACCGGGATCAGACTGTTGTTCATGCCCAGCTGGGAGGCATAGATCTTCACCAGCGGGATCATGTAGGCCTGGAAGGGTGCGCACATGGAGGCCAGCATCAGGTAGTACACGGTGGACACAAACTTGTGCTTCACCCGGCTGACGGCATAGGCCGCCATGGCACCCAGCAGAGACACCAGCACGCACACGCTGACGGTAATCACCAGCGAATTGCGCATGGAGGTCAGGAAATGCATCTGGCCGAAGGCGTAGGCATAGTTGCCCCATTGGGGCACGGTGGGCATGCTGAAGGGGTTGCTGGTAAATTCACCCGTGGTTTTGATGGAGTTGATGGCCACCAGCACCAGCGGGAAGAGATAAAAGACCGTAGCCACCAGGGCCAGCACCAGCAGCACCACGCCGGCAAAGCGCTTTTGCTTCATCACATCTGCACCTCCCGCTTGGACGTGAAGTAGGCCTGGCATACGGAGATCAGCGCCACGATGACGAACAGCACCACCGCCTGCGCCTGTGCGTTGCCAAACTTGAGGCTGACGAACGCCGTATTGTAAATGCGGAAGGCGATCATCTCTGTGGTGTTGAAGGGGCCGCCGTCGGTCAAAGTCATGTTGACCTCAAAGACCATGAACGAACGCACGATGGCCAAAAACAGGCAGATCGTCACCGAGGAGCGGATCATGGGCAGGCGAACGTTCCGCAGTACCGACCAGGAGCTGGCACCGTCCACACGCGCGGCCTCCACCAGTTCCGCGGGCACATTGGTAAAGCCCGCCACATAGATGATCATCAGATAGGCGCTGAGCTGCCAGGAGGATACGATGATCAGAGCGATCATCGCTTTGGTGGGGTCGGAGAGCATGGAGGTACTTAATGCCTGAATGCCCAGGCTGGCGCCGATGGCGGTAAAGCCATAGTTAAAAATGTATTTCCAGATATAGCCCATGGCCACGCCGCCAATGACATTGGGCACAAAAATGGCGGTGCGGAACAGGTTGCGTCCCTTCAGCGCGCTGGTGAGCAGCAGGCCAAGCGCGATACCCAGCACGTTGCTCAGCGCTACGGTGCCGATGGTATAGATCGCCGTGCGGCCAAGGGATTGCATAAATTTGGCGTTAGAGAAGATCTTGATATAATTTCCCAGACCGATAAATTCATAATTATTGCCGATGCCGTCCCATTGTACAAAGGAAATCCAGATTCCGTACAGGAACGGGATCACCATGGTCGTCAGCCAAACAAACATCGCCGGCACAAAAAACAGCAGGATCAGCTTCCAAACATCCCGCTTCTGGGCGCTAAGCACGCGCTCCTCCCCCTTCCTTCAAAACAGGGACGGACAGGGCTTATGCCCATAAGCCCCGTCCGTCCCAAGACGCTTCATGCCTTAGATATCCTGGAAGTACGCTTCGATCTCGGAAGCCAGCGTCGCGCGGTCCATCTGGCCGGCCAGGTAAGCCTGCATGTAGGGCCCGATAATCAGCCAGAAATCGCTGGGCGCCTCGCACAGGAAGGTGCTGATGTCCAGGATCTTTCCGGCGTTGAGGTATTCCTGAGTGGACACGGCCAGCGGATTTTCGTTGACCACGTTCACGTCGTCAAAGGGCAAGGTGGAGCCGATCTGCGTCACCATGAACTCCTTGCCCTCGTCGCTCAGAGCCAGCCACTTGGCCAGCTCCACGCCCGCGGCCTGCTGCTCGGGAGTGCTCTGGTAGGTATCAACGCAATACGCCTTGGGGCAGGAGCCCAGGATCATGCTGTTGCGGGGGTCGGTTTCGTCGTTGGTCAGGGGGAGGGGCATGATGGCCAGATCGTCGCGCTCAGCGAAGGTCTGAATCTGCAGCCAGTTCCAGTCACCTTGGAACATGGTAGCCGTCTTGCCGGTGGCCAGCATTTCCAGGTCGCCCTCCTGGGTATCGGCCAGAGGATCGGCGTCGTTGATGTTATACTGCTTGAGAATGTCGAACACGTCCATCAGGTTGTTGAAGTGCTCATTTTCAATCAGCTTGGTTTCGCCGGTGTAGAGGCCATTGAGGAAGGCGCGCTGCGTTTCCTTGTCGCCCAGCCACTCGGAGAACAGCTGGCAGCCCAGATAGTGCGAACCCAACGCCCAGTCCGCGCTGAACACCACAGTGGCGGGGATGCCGGCGGCCTCAAAGGCGTCAAAGAAGGAGACCAACTTATCGACGGTGTTGACGGTGGTCACGTCGAAGTCTTCGCCGTGCACCTGGGCCACCAGGTCCTTGTTGTAGAGCAGCGCGAAGCCCTGGTAGCTGGCGGGAATGCCGTAGATGGCGTCAGAGCCTTCCTTCTGGCAGAATTCCCAGCCGCTGAGCACGTGGCTCATCCATTCGGTATCGCCCTGATTGAAGTTGTACATATAATCGCTGTAGTTGAGAATCTGGCCCACATCCAGCAGCGACACGGTGGGAGCGGTGCCGGCGGAGTACAGCGCAAGCCACGCAGCCAGCTGATCGTCGCCGCAGGGATAATAGTTCACGGTGATGCCGGGGTGCTGCGCCATGAACTCATCGAGCAGGGCGATGGTCTCGTCGTCCACGCCTGCCTGGGTGGAGTAGAAAGAGATGGTCACGGGCGCTTGGGCGCTTTCTGCCCCGGCAGCCGTCATGGTCAGCAGCATCGCAGCCGCCATCAGGAGCGCAGCCAGTTTCTTAAGCATGTTTGGGTCTCCCTTTCGATTCAAATTTCCGTCCCTTACGGATTGAGACAAGTATACCATCGGCCTTCAAAAATGTCAACCGATTGACATAAAAAAATGGACAAAAAGTTCTTGTAAGAGTCGAATATTCCATTCAAAATGGGCGATTCGTCCAATTTTCCCCACAAAGTTTTATTTTTCCCGCACGCAAAAAATGAAAGCGTTTGTCTTTTTATGGACAGATGGGCATGAGCGCACACAAAAAGGCGCGGGGGCCCAGGCCCCGCGCGCAGGCTGTTGCCAAGTCTCTGGGAGAGATTTGAAGGGCCCCAGCCCTCCAGATGAAATCCGAATCCAAGTGCCTTTCTCCGGACATCTTCATTCCACAGCCGTATATACCATCCCTGCCGTCCCCCATCGCGCCCGCAGCGCATAACCCCCGGGGGCGTTGGGTTCCCGGACAGGTTCGCCGGAGAGTTGCCCGGCCAGCAGCCGTTTGCAAAGGACAATCATGTCCCGTGCCACCTGCATGCGGGGTGGGTTATAGGCCGGCGTACCCGGTATTCCCGCCTGGCTGCAGTGGCCGCCCCGCCATTCTGTGTCCGCATAGGCCCCCGCCCGCTGCACGAAGCGCTCCAGCGACGCACAGTAGGCCGACACGCTCAGCGCCCCGGGGAGGGTCATCAGCACGATATCGCCACTGCCGATCGCATCCCCCGTAAACAGTTCTTTCCACTCCGGCACGCCAAAGACACAGGAACCCGGCGTATGCCCCGGCAGTTGGAGCGCTTCCAGCCGGATGCCTCCGGCATCAAAGCTGTCCCCGTCCCGGAAAAAACGCACCCGCTGCACCGGCAGGGTCGGCACGCCAAAACGGTGGCACAATGGCTCTGAACAGGCCAGCGTTTCCCGATCGTCCTCACAAAGCCATATGCGTTCAAATTCGCCTGCCGCACCAAAATGGTCCGGATGGGCATGTGTCAGCAACAGATCCACCGCAAGTCCGGTCAATGCGCGGATCTGCGGCATTAACGGCGGGCGCCCCATCCCGGTATCGATCATGTAAGCCCGATTCAGGCCGATGACCAGATAAGCCGTGCAACCTGCCTCGTCGTTCAGCCGCCACAGCCCTTCCCGCAATTTTTCCATACCCATTCCCCCACGTCACTGGAACAGCAGCGGCAGGAAATCCCGCGCACATTCACGCCATACCTGCCATTCATGTTTGCCGTCATATACTTTGCGCATTACCTGCACACCCTTGGACGCAAGCAAGCGATCATCCTCCTCAAAGACAGAAAAAAACTCATCCCGTTCGCCCATAGCGCGGAAAAATACGCGGTAATTGCGGGCGAAAGCCTCCGGATCATCCAGTGCTTTCAAATGCGGTTGTTCGTTCTCCCACAGCATGCGCAGGAAGCCGCTGAACAGCCCCACATACCCGAAAAGCTCCGGATGCGTCATTGAGGCCGCGCTGGCATGCATGCTGCCCATGGACAGTCCGGCCACCGCGCGGTTCCATTTTCCCTTCATCGTGGGGTATGCGCTTTCCGCATAGGGGATCAAATCCTGCACAAGCACGCGGGGAAACGCACTGGTGCTTATCCCGCCATGCATCTGCACCATGCCATTGCCCATCACGATCCGCATGGGCCTCACCCGCCCCTGGGCGAGCAAATTATCCATGATGAAGTTTATGCGTCCCTGATGGACCCAGCCGGTTTCGTTTTCACCCAAGCCATGCTGCAGATAGAGTATGGGCAAGGGCCGGCCCTCACTGTCCGGCGGGCAGTAAATCAGACAGCTCTCGGTGTTCCCTGTCACAGTGGAGGGATAATAATGGCGCGCCACAGGGCCGTGAGGCACATCCTGCAACTGATAATACCCGTCCTCCTTGGCCGGCACGTCCAGAAAGTTCACGGTACGAGAGAATCCGAAACCGATCGGAAGTTGGGGCAGCAGTACCGTTTCCCCGTCCATGAGGATGTCCACATAGCGGAATCCTCCCTCCAGCTCCAGCGTACCGCGCCAGCGGCCATCCTCGCCTTTTTCCAACGGCCAGCAGGGACCGCCTGGCAAACTGACCGCCAGGCTGGTTGCCTTCGGCGCGTTCAGACAAAAACGCGTCCGTCCGTCCTGTTCGAAAAATACCCCATCCTCCGATGGGATCAGCTGAAATGCCGTAGCTTGCTGAAAACAGGTATCTTGCCTCATCTGCAGAGACCGCCTTTCGTCAAACCTGGGTAGTGCTGTTTGAGGCCTAGTATATCGGAGCAGCCATGGAATGTCAAGCGAATGACATCCGCTTTTTTCTTCTGCCCCGGATACGCAAAAAGCGGCGGTTCCAAATCCCGCCGCTCCCTGTTTCAAGAGACGTTTTCGCCGCAGTCCGCCGCTATTTTCGGCTATTCATGGTCGTCGTCGCACACTTCATCTTCGCCCACATTGTCGCTTACCTCCATGGAACGCACACGGTTTTTCATGCGTGCTTCTTCCACCTGCGCCGAAAGCAGTTCCTTTACTTTCATGCTATTCTTCACATGCTGAATCTTCAACGTAGGGGAAGTAGCATCCGATGTGTGCAATACAATGGACCCCACGCCAAATATCCGATCCAGCAGGGATTCCTGTGTAGACAGATCCCGAACGCGGAAAAGCCGCAGTTCCTCCTCATGGATATTGAGCAGACCGGTTTTCACCAGCAGACGGCTCTCGGTCAGCTCATAGCGCGTAAAAGAAATAGCCAGTCCAAAAATGCGCTTCTTATCTTTCCACAACAGCGGTTCGGTAGCAATCTCCACTGCGATTTCGCCATTTCGCACTTGTTCTCCCCCTTTCTTGCGGGATTTCCCGGTCCAAAGCCGAGCACCCTGTTTCCATTGTAGCATATCAGGGGCTTTTGTCAATGCACGTGGTCTGCATATGCTTTTCATTCAAATAACCGCTTTCAAAAGACGGCGTCAGCCTTGCATAGGGGACCTTGTTCCCCACAAAAAAAGGGCTCGGATATTGCTAGAATATCGAGCCCTATGGCTCCCCAGGTAGGACTCGAACCTACAACCCTTCGGTTAACAGCCGAATGCTCTGCCATTGAGCTACTGAGGAATATGAAATGCGGCAGCGACCTACTCTCCCGGGCCGTCTCCAGCCAAGTACCATCGGCGTGC